>ERZ1026890.87-NODE-87-length-72261-cov-18.159225_pt1 | contig 72261 bp, 63 predicted proteins | sample MGYA00380175_ERZ1026890 | MGnify/ENA primary metagenome ERZ1026890 (study PRJEB33269, sample SAMEA4719811) | human gut metagenome | biome: human-associated habitat; feature: organic feature; material: feces | place: Cameroon | collected 2013-10 ...
CACTGTTTTTGAATTGTTAAAACCGTGTAAAGCAAATCTGTATTAAGTCATATTGCAACCAATGATGCTTGTTTGGCTCCGTTATTCATTGCACATTTCTTTCCATAACCGTATAACCAGCTACACATCAACGCATTATCGCTGCACGCTCAAAACTCAAGAATTTCGCACCAAAGATTTTGTTGTGCGCTCAGCTCATAGTATTGAGCATTAGAAATGCAAATATTGTCTTCGTCAAGTTGCAAAACAAACGTAAATCTCACTGCGTTTATGCGTAATTGTGATGTATTATAATTATCTTTGCATTCAGATTGACCATCTCAGAGAAGATAACATAGACTGATAAAATGACAACAGACAATAAAGACAACAAACTCTCAATAGAGAGTAACGATTATGCCGAGATACTGCGACACGCTGTCGCAGTAATTGAGCACGCGCGGACAGAAATAGCCCGACATGTCAATGGCTACGTCTCTACCGCATATTGGGAAATTGGCCAAATGCTTCATGAACGCAAGATTGAAAGTGGGTATGGTGACAGCGTTGTTAAAAGATTGTCGGCAGACCTAAAAGAACGATACCCTAAAATGGGTGTTTCACCGCGAAACCTGTGGTACATGAAGAAATTCTATGAGCGTTACGCAGGACATAATGAGAAAGTGCAACGCAGCGTTGCACTTTTGCCGTGGTCGCATTAATAGCCTTTTTAATATGGAAAAATCTGTACAACAATATAAGCAAGCGGTTAGGGTCATAAAGGACGCTATATTATACAGTCAGTACCGGGCTGCCAAATTGGTGACTATCTATAAATCAAGACACTATAGATACAGAATGTTTCTCTCTTCAAAAATGCTCGCCCATGGCGAGCGAAATCAATCGTGAGGAACTAAGAAATGTTCTGCCTGATATGGACGAAATGCGAAAGCTGATTACCGAAAACAATGAATAGGTGGCGGATTATCAGCTGATAGTATCGAAGGAGAAATAACAGAAAGTCCTTGCTGACGAGATAAAGGCGGTTAGTGAGGAAAAAGAGATAAACGACAAAGGAACAATATGCTCAATAAAAAAACATATAGATTAAATTCATTCTTTTCAGGAATAGGAGGATTTGACATTGCATTTGAAAATAAAGGTTTTACTACTCAGATGTTATGTGAAATAAATCCATTCTGTAATCAAATTCTTAATCGCCATTGGCCAGACACTCTAAAGATGAAAGATATAAATAGCATTGAAGTGTCTCAAATACCAGATGCGGAAGTTTGGTGCGGTGGTTTTCCTTGTCAAGACATATCTGTTGCACGTGGTGCGTCTGAAAGATTAGGGCTTGCCGGGCATCGTTCCGGATTATTTTTCCAATTTGCTCATTTAATTGCACAAAAGAACCCCGAAGTGGTTGTTGTAGAAAATGTCGGAGGGCTTTTCAATTCTAATAAAGGGCGCGATTTTGGAGTTATCTTACAAACTTTAGCATCCTTGGGTTATAGCATAGCATGGCGTTTGCTCAATAGTAGATATTTTGGAGTACCACAGTCACGTACTCGCGTCTATTTGTGCTGTTGGAAAAATAATGCAGCAAAAGCGTTGGATGTGATGTTTGACAAAGAAGGCTCTATAAAGCCAAAAAATGCAAGAAAAGATTTTCTTACCGAGGCAAGTGAAAAAGACGAATATCCTAAAGTTCCACATGTGGCATATTGCCTTGCCGCTTCTTCTGGTAGACATACAGGTACAGATTGGAGTCGTACTTATGTTGTATGCGAAAATGGAGTACGCAGACTTTCACCTGTAGAGTCTGAAAGATTACAAGGATTTCCAGATAATTGGACAATTCCTTTAGGGATGGGTGTTGATATAGACGAAAAGATAGATACATTTAGATATACGGCAATAGGCAATGCTGTCTCGGTGCCCGTTGTTGAATGGATTGCAAATAAAATACATCTGAATTTAAGTAAGGAATCAACGGACGAACCTATAGAGCAAACACTTAGTCTGTATAAGGATTTTAAGAAGATGAGAATTAGTGATACGCTGTTGTGGAATATTGCTTTTGGAAATGCAGCATCTGAATACAAATGGGCCCATGGAGGAATTGTTCTTGATGGAAAGTGTTATGAATGTGATGCTTATCCAACTCCGTCTTCAACAGTTGAAACTTCACTTCTTCCTTTAATAGAAAAAAACCAAAACAATGCTGTGTATTTCTTAACACCTAATGCAGCAGAGGGCATCTTAAGACGAGTTGACAATCAAAAGCGGACTCTTTTTGCTCCTCTGCGAGAAGGCTTAGAAAGGTTAAAATCTCAAAATATAAAATAGAAATGGTGAAACATAAATTTATAACAATTCGCCTTGGCAAGGATAGTGTCGCAGACATTAATAGATTGTGTGAAGCTCCTATCGGTATTTTGAAAGACCGTTTCTCTATAGTTGTCAGATGCACTCAGGTGCCTGACAATTATGGTGCTAATGATTATGCTTTTATTTGGTTGGGGTCTGATAACAACAAAGGTATGCCAACAAAATGGAAGCAAGGATTCAAATCTGTTGGTATTGTTAAAGAGGTAAAACGTGGAGAGAAATATAATGATGTGTCTGAAACTACTATAGAAATTGTTTATGTTTTTGGACAATCCATTAATCGGTTAGATATTTTAAGAAGCGCTCCATCTGCTTATTATTGGTGTTCATATATGCCTTTAATAGGAATAGATGATCATGCAAATCAAACTATAAGAAGTATGTCGGGAGAAAACTTGTGTAGTATTAAAGCTTTCTTCTGTATGATAGATATGGTAACACATTCTTTCAAGAGAGATATAACATTGGTTAATCCCGAATTTTCAAAATTCTTCGATACAAAAATATTCAGCCCTAAGGATTACCCAATGGCAAAAATATTGGAAGAAATCACTTGTGAAAAAGCAAAAATATCATTGAATAATGTAAGCAATACTTTCTTACACTATCTCACCGCCCTTCGCACCAAGCCTTTCATGCTTCTTGCCGGCATCAGCGGTACTGGCAAGAGCCGTATTGTGCGTAAGTTAGCACAGGCGACAGTTACAGAAGAATTGCAGAAAGCTGAAGGATATAAGGGGACGGACTTTGCCAATGACCGTTGGACGCTGCACTCGCCAGCCAATTTTGAACTGATACAAGTGAAGCCCAACTGGCACAACTCGATGGACGTAATCGGTTATCTGTCTAACATTCCAAGTCCGCACTATGTCTTCACTCCATTCATTGAGTTTATCGTCAAGGCATGGCAACATCCCGAAGTGCCGTTCTTCTTGTGTCTCGACGAGATGAACCTTGCTCCAGTGGAGGAATACTTCGCAGAGTTTCTGAGTGCCATTGAGAGTCGTAGCTTTGAGGGTGAAGAGTACTTGACCGACCCAATCATCAAGCCTTTCAACTCGTTTGGAGAAGATATGGCGAAAAAGATGGTAAACACGCTGTTCCCGAACTTCACGGCTGGTGATACGGAATCAGCAATAACAAAGGTTATCAAGCATTTCCGTACAAGAGGACTGACCCTGCCAAGGAATCTCATTGTAATTGGTACTGTGAACATGGACGAGACAACTTTCTCCTTCTCACGCAAGGTGCTCGACAGAGCCATGTCGGTGGAAATGAATGAGGTGAACTATGACAGTTTTCTTACCGACACAACAGACGACGACCTTAAAGCCATTGTTAAGGCATTTGAGGAAAACGATGATGCTGACTTGAACGCGCTCCTTGTTGACCGTCACATTGAGGCAAGGGAAATAATAGATGATCTGGGAGATGATGCAAGATTTACGATAGACTATCTGAAGCGCATCAATGCCTTGCTTGAAGGCACACCTTTCAAGCTTGGTTATCGTGCTGCCAATGAAGCGCTGATATATCTACAAGCATCGCAGAAGTTCGGACAGACCGACCGCATATCTGCACTTGACAACTTTACGCTGATGAAAGTTCTCTCACGCGTAGAGGGTGATGAAACAAAACTAAAGATCACCGATTCGGAAGCAGACAAGGAACGCATAGCCAAAGCAGAGGTGAATGTGGATGAAGCCAAGCAATATGGCGACTTGAACATACTTACCGCCTTGCGCCACATCATCACAAGTCAGCTGGGAGAACAAGACAAGCTGCATTCCGTCAAAAAGATTGACAGTATGCTCAGCCAACTGAAGCGTGACCATTTTGTTTCTTTCTGGAACTAAACATTCATGTCCACAAAAGTATGGCAAGTGTATTCAACTTTGAAGTGACAAACGAGGACTTGCTTGTAAGGTTCTCTTGTCCTAATCATGAGCGGAGAATAGCCGAGACCATCCGCAATCTCTGTATCGACACCGTCAATACTGACAGTGCTGCAAAGTTGTTGTGCCGCTACACAGCGGAAACACAGCATGTCAAGTTTTCTTTTGACGGAAACACACAGGAAGGAAATGACATCCGCCATGAAGCCGTATTCTTCGAGAATACAGAATATCCGCTTATTGTACGTGGCAAGGGCAAAGACTTGGAAGAATTGTCACTTGCCATCAACGACCATCTGCGCACAGACGGCAAGGACAAAAGCACCATCATCAGCACTGGCGATGAACTGTATGGATCATTGAACTTTCACAATCAAGTGGGAATGACCGACTTCTGCATCACCTACAAAGTGAAAGGGGAAGAACAGACAAAGGAACTGAAGTTCATGACCGAGGTGTTGAGCTACAAGTTGGACTATCGCTCCGACCTAAAGACCATCATCTCCGATATAGAGCATGAATACGCCATGCTGAGCACATCGTTCTTGAAAGACACCTATCTCAGTATGCGCCAAGGCACAGGTGAGAACAATCCGCTGATATGGTGGCAGATATTCAAGTCGTGCTATGCCGACATCATGGCGGCAGCACGCCAAATCATCGACCGTCCCAAAAGGCGGTTGCGCTCTGTGGCTAAGTATGAGAGAGCCGAGCGCATGGCATACATTCCCAGAGAACTGGAAAATGAATACCAGACACACAAAGACAATCCTGCCCACCTATACCGTACGGAGGAACTGACGCTGAGCCATGACACCATAGAGAACCGTTTCTTGAAATACGCCATTCGAGAGATGGCACGCCGCTTTGCTGTGGTGAAGGAGCACATTATGACCGCCATGCACCTTGACGACCCGAAGCGCATAGACACTTCGCTTGAAGACATGGAGAACGAGCTGATGCAACTCTCGAACAATGCTTTTTTCCGTGGCGTAGGACAGTTCAAGGGGTTCACACAAGACAACCTCGTGATGAAACAGGCACAAGGCTATAAGACCATCATGGAGAAATGGGTGGAACTGCAGCAGGGCTATGAACTGGAGGATGGTATGAGAAAACTGGAGGTGAAGGACATCTGCGATCTATATGAGATATGGTGCTTCATCAAGGTAAAGAACATTGTGCAGGATGTAATGAAGGAGTTGGGCAAGGTTGCCAAGCCAAAGGTGAACGGCAGAGACATTAGCAACGACTTTATTCCGCAACTCGTATATGGCGGTTCGGTGAGTTTCATCAACCAAGACGGCATTGAGTTGGCAAGTGTATGCTACAATGCCGAGGTGCATAAAGGCAAATCCCTTTCTGCTATAAGTGGAACAAACACCATGACGACTGTGCAGCGTCCTGATATTGTGCTGAGACTGAGCAGGCAAGCAGAAGGTAATATGAAGTTCACCTACCTGTTTGATGCCAAATACCGAATAGCCGACACGGATGAGAACGGCAGCAGATATGACAGCCGTTATGATGTGCCGCCAGCTGATGCCATTGACCAGATGCATCGTTACCGTGATGCCATATACTACACGGAAGAAGGACGTGACCACGAACACTTGAAGAAAGAAATCATAGCAGGTTATGTGCTGTTTCCTGGTCGCATACCGTTGGAGGCACTTGACGCAGAGAATGGTGACTATTACTATCAGCAATCGAACCGCTTGATAGGAATTGGTGCATTCCCCTTGCGTCCCGACCAAGAGCAGCATGCTGGGGACGGAAGCATCATCATAAATGCCAACAGTTCGGAGCAAGCCTTGCGCCGACAGATCCGCCATTGGCTTGAGGATGACAACGGACGGGAACGGTTGTTGGAAGAAAGCATTCCTCAAAAAGGATTGGAATACACAAACGAGCCTGTCAACAAAGGACCATTCTATCTTGCATCTGTAGATACTCATGTGAATGTCTCCAAAGAATTGGTTGTGGATGGCAAAAGCGGAATATTCTTCTCTGGGTACACTTCTGTTCTTTCGGGTGTTGATTTCCAAAAGATAAAATACTTTGCCCCAGTTGATAACCACTTGGTAAAAGGATATTATCATGTGCTCTCAGTGGAAGCGATGGATATGAGTGAAGTGCTGGCGAAAGAGATAGCGGAAACAAAAGGGAAAGTTAAAAACTATAAAGGTTATGATAAGCCTATCCGCATTTGCATGAAGTTAGGCAAATATACTCTGCTATCCTCTCCTTTTGTCTATGGACTTGATAGCAACGCATCCAGGGGCATAGCTATGACGAGGAAAGAGTTTAAGGAGTATTGCAACAAAGAATGATGCATTATTCAAATAATCAATCACAAAAAGGGGTTGACAATCATGGCAAAGAAATTTGAAATACGAAACAGTACGGCGGAGTTCCTGACTTTCGTGGCAGAAGGTAAGGAGCAAGGCATTCATGTGCTATACAAAGATGAAACGGTGTGGGCTACCCAAAAGGCGATGGCACAACTTTTTGACTGCTCGACAGACAATATAGGATTGCATCTGAAAAACATATATGACACGAAAGAACTGGACAAAGAGGCAACTACCGAGAAAATCTCGGTAGTTCAACAGGAAGGTGCAAGAGAGGTGCGACGCAACACGCTGTTCTACAACCTTGACGCAATCATTTCTGTTGGCTATCGTGTCAACTCTATACGTGCCACTCAATTCCGCCAGTGGTGTACCTATGTCATCAGACAGTTCTCTCTTCGGGGCTATATCATAGATAAAAAACGCATGGAGAATGGCTCGTTCATTGGTGAGGACTATTTTGAACATTTGTTAGCAGAAATACGTGAGATTAGGTTGAGTGAACGAAGATTTTACCAAAAGCTCACGGATATATATGCTACAGCTGTTGACTACAATAAGGATGCGCCTACCACACGTCTGTTTTATAAAAAAGTTCAGAATAAGATGCATTATGCTGTGCATGGGCATACTGCGGCAGAACTTATTGTTGAAAGAGCCAATGCAGAGAAAGAGCATATGGGACTGACCACTTGGGAGAATGCACCTGATGGAAAGATTGTCAAGCCAGATGTGAGTATCGCCAAAAACTATCTAAAGCAAGTGGAACTTGAAGATATGGGAAAACTTGTCAACTCTGTGCTTGATTTAGCAGAACGTATGGCAAATCGCCACATACCAATGACAATGGAAGATTGGGCTAAGCGTATAGACATTATTCTTGAAGCTGGAGGTGATGCCGTATTGCATGACGCTGGAAAGGTTTCTGCTGAATTTGCCAAGAGTTTCGCAGAGTCAGAGTTTGAAAAGTATCGTGTGATACAGGACAAATTATTCAGTTCTGATTTTGATAAATTCAATTCTTCTTTACCGTTTGACGATGATAAGAATTGAAAGCCAAAAGGGGAGAGGTGACCTCAAAATAAATCTGTTATGAACCAGGTATGGACAAACTGACTAAGGAACAACGCCATCGTTGCATGGCGTCAATACGAGGGAAGGGTACCAAACCGGAAATACTGGTTAGGAAGTATCTTTTCAGCCGAGGCTTTCGCTATCGGCTTAACCATCCTCGTCTTCCTGGTCATCCTGATATAGTGCTGCGCAAGTATCGCTCGGTAGTCTTTGTAAACGGTTGTTTCTGGCACGGGCATGAAGGCTGTAAGTATTATGTGCTTCCAAAGACAAATGTGGATTTCTGGAAAGCAAAGATAGAGCGCAATCGTAACCGTGACTTGGAGGAACAGCGCAAGCTTGCAGAAATGGGTTGGCATTGCATAACGGTTTGGGAATGCCAGCTGAAACCTTCTGTAAGAGAAAAGACCCTGGAAGCCCTGGCTTTCACCCTTAACCGCATTTACCTGGAAGACCATAGCGTCGTCAAACGCTATAAAATGCCGGAAGAGGAGAGCGCAATGGCTGCAGAACCAAAGGGTTGAGAGTTTTGAATTTTGAGTTTTGAGTTTTGAATTGTCGCCTACGGCGATTTTGAATTATTCAATTAGGAATTTAATTCAAAAATGGATAATTCCTAATGCGCGTAGCGCACAATTCAAAACTCAAAATTCAAAACTCCTAATTCTCTTTCAGATATTCTTCAGCTCTTTGCAGGTCTTCGGGAGTGTCAATTCCGACAGTCTCGACGTCGGTGTATCCAACCTTTATTCTGTACCCGTTCTGCAACCAGCGGAGCTGCTCTAAGCTTTCAGCTTTCTCGAGCGACGACTGGGGTAGGAGGGTTATCTCCTTAAGCACTTCGCGGCGATAGGCATAGATGCCGAGATGCTTGAGGAAGGGATAGTGCTGCAGCCACTCTTTCTTTTCGATGCCTCTTACGAAGGGGATGACAGAGCGTGAGAAATACATGGCGTAGCCGTTGTTGTCGAGCACTATCTTCGGTGAGTTGGGGTTCTCTGCTGCTTCTATGGTGTCGAAAGGCTTGCCGATGGTGGCTATCTGTGTGGAGGAATCATCAAAGCAATGGCAGATGGTCTGTATCTGCGACGGCTGGATGAAAGGCTCGTCACCCTGTATGTTTACTATCACGTCAGCATCCGTAGCAAGTTTCTCTGCTGCTTCCTCTATGCGGTCCGTACCACTCTTATGGTCTGTCCTGGTCATGACGGCTTTTCCACCGAAAGCTATTACAGCATCGAAGATGCGCTGGTCGTCAGTGGCAACGTAAGCCTCGTCGAGCACGCTGCTGACCGTCTCATACACACGCTGTATGACATACTTGCCACCAAGTACGGCAAGAGGTTTTCCCGGGAAGCGTGATGACGCATATCTGGCGGGAATGATTCCGATAAACTTCATATTGCTTTTCTTTTTAAGGTTATGGTTTAAACAAAAAAATCCCAAAGCCCCATGCCGACGGCATGAGTCTTTAGGATTTTCTTTCTATTTATATGTTATGTTAGGAACGTCAGACATTAGTCGAGCCACTTAACGTAGCAGAAGTCCTCGCGGTAAACGAGGTTCTCGTTCTTCGGATACATACGTACGCAGCTCTTGAATGCGCCGGCAACGTTAGGCTCGAATGTAGCCTCGAATGTGTAGTTGTTGCCCTCGTGACCAACCATAGTGAACTCACGCTTAGAGAAGATGTGCTCCTCGCCGTTCTTGTCAGTCTTGATAGAAATAAGCTCCAGACCTACTGCATCGTTCAGACCCTGCTCGTCGATGACGTAGCGGAGTGTGTACTTCTTGCCGGTCTCTGCACCATAGAGAACTGAGTCGTCCTTGCTTACCACGCGGATAGAGTCCCAACGCTGAGCGACAGTCTCCTTCCAAGCAGCCAGCTCCTTAGCGAGCTTGTTGTTGTTAGCAGAGAGCTTCTTGAAGTTGGCAGCCTCCTTGATGTAGAACTTGTCATAGTAATCGTCGAGCTGACGCTTCATTGTGTAATGAGGAGCGATAGTGGCGATAGAGTTCTTGATGGTCTTGATCCAGCCTTCGCTGAAGCCCTGAGCGTTGCGGTTGTAGTAGAGCGGCAGAATCTCGTTCTCGAGGAGCGAGTAGATGGTAGCTGCGTCGAGCTGATCCTGATAGCCCTGGTTCTGGTATGTGCGCTCCTGCTTGAGAGCCCAGCCGGCACCCTCGCGGTAGCCCTCAACCCACCATCCGTCAAGTACGGAGAGGTTGACAACACCATTCATCTCAGCCTTCTCGCCTGATGTACCAGAAGCCTCAAGAGGACGAGTCGGAGTGTTCATCCAGATGTCTACACCTGAAACGAGGCGGCGTGCGAGCTGCATGTCGTAGTCTTCGAGGAAGATGATCTTGCCGAGGAACTCAGGACGCTGGCTGATCTCGAAGATGCGCTTGATGAGACCCTGACCTGCACCGTCAGCCGGGTGAGCCTTACCAGAGAAGATGAACTTAACCGGACGCTCCGGGTTGTTCACGATCTTAGAGAGACGCTCCAGGTCGGTGAAGAGGAGGTGAGCACGCTTGTATGTGGCGAAGCGACGGCAGAAGCCGATGTAGAGGGCGTTAGGTGTGATGCTCTCGAGGAGAGTAACCACACGTGAAGGATCGCCCTGGTTCTTGAGCCATGTGGCAGCGAACTTCTCGCGGATGTAGTCGACGAGCTTCTTCTTGAGAGCCATACGTGTCTCCCAAATCTCTGCGTCGGGTACATTATAGATAGCGTGCCAGAGGCTTTCGTTGCTCTGGTCGTAGATGTAGTTCTTGTCGAAGTACTTAGCGTAGAGCTTGCGCCATTCTGTTGCTGTCCATGTGGGGAAGTGGACACCGTTGGTAACATAACCTACGTGGCTCTCCTCAGGATAGTAACCCTTCCAGATGGGAGCGAACATACGCTGGCTTACCCAACCGTGGAGCTTACTTACGCCGTTAACCTCCTGACAGGTGTTGCAAGCGAATGTAGACATACAGAAGCGCTCTGAGTGGTCGTCAGGATTGGTGCGGCCCATACCGATGAACTCGTCCCATGTGATGCCGAGCATGCTGGGATAGCCACCCATGTACTTGCCGAAGAGCGACTCGTCGAAGTAGTCGTGACCTGCGGGTACGGGAGTGTGTACGGTATAGAGAGAAGAAGCGCGAACGAGCTCGAGAGCCTCGTTGAATGACAGACCTTCCTTGATATAGTCGATGAGACGCTGGAGGTTGCAGAGAGCAGCGTGGCCCTCGTTGCAATGATAAACGTCCTTCTTGATGCCGAGCTTCTTGAGTGTGAGCATACCACCGATACCGAGAAGAATCTCCTGCTTGAGACGGTTCTCGTTGTCGCCACCGTAGAGGGCGTGTGTGATAGGCTTGTCGAACTCAGAGTTCATCTCGTTGTCTGTATCGAGGAGGTAGAGCTTGATGCGGCCGACGTTCATCACCCATACATAAGCGTGAACCTGATAGTTCATGTAAGGAACGTCAACTACGAGCGGCTGGCCGTTCTCGTCGAGCACGCGCTCTACGGGAAGAGAGCTGAAGTTCTGTGCGTCGTACTGAGCAATCTGCTGACCGTCCATAGAGAGAGTCTGCTTGAAATAGCCGTAACGATAGAGGAAGCCTACGCCACACATGTTGACGTTAGAGTCAGAAGCCTCCTTCATGTAGTCACCGGCGAGCATACCGAGACCGCCAGAATAGATTTTAACCACCTGGTTGATACCATACTCCATGCAGAAGTAGGCAACAGATGGACGAGTTGCGTCCGGCTCAACGTCCATATAGTCGCGGAACAGCTTGTATACTGACTTGACGCGCTCCATGATGGTCTTGTCATTTACGATGGCCTCTTTGCGCTCATAGCTGAGACGGTCGAGAAGCATTACGGGGTTGTGACCAACCTCTTCGTAGAGATCCTTGTCAAGGCTCTTCCACAACTCACGTGCCTCGTAGTTCCATGCCCACCACATGTTGTGTGCGAGCTCGTCAAGACACTTCAGCTCTTCGGGAAGTGTTGATTTGATTGTAACCTCCTTCCACTGAGGAGCGTTAGCATAGTCTGCTTTGATTTTCATAAAATTTGTGATATGGTTTTAATTCAACTTTTGTTCCTTTTTTACTTTGTCTTTGCGATTCTCTCCTCTGCCTTGTTAAGGGCGAAGTCGTAAGCCTCGTAATAGTACTTGATAAACTGGCTCCACAATGCCTTCTGTGAGAGAGCGCGGGCGTTGTTGCGTATTCTGCCATGCTTCTGCTTTGTGGCATTAGCATACTTGATGACAGTATCGCGGATGTCGTCAGCCACCTCGTTGTAGTTGTAGTCGGTACGATGGATGACCTCCACGCCCTTGTCGAGAGTGATGTGTCCGCCTGCCTCGTTGTGCGCCCAGAGTCCGAATCCGGCAAGGTCGGTGGTGATGCACGGCACCTTGAAGGCTACTGCCTCAAGCGGTGTGTAACCCCACGGCTCGTAATATGATGGATAGACACAAAGATCGTTGCCGAGGATGACATCGAAGTAAGAGAGGTTTACGATGCCGTCGTCGCCGGTAAGATAGCAAGGAATGAAGACGAGCTTCACCTTCTCTCCCTTAGCGTTGCGCATACCGAGCCAGTTCATCATGCCAAGGGCACGGTCGTTCTGCTGTTCGTTGAGCCAATGTGTGATGACGGGAGTGTCGAGCGGAGTGTCGAAGGTCTCGCCCTCAGCCATCTTTGCAAGTCGCTCTGCAAGGTCTTCGCGCGGACAGTTTACCCATGCCGGAACCTCAATGAACGCCACCACTTCCTTATTGAGCTGGTCTGCGGAGAGGCGGAGGCGGTTGACAGCCTCGATGAAGACGTCGATGCCCTTGTTGCGCCACTCATAGCGTCCGCTTGTGGAGATAATCACAGCGTCGTCAGATACGGTGTCGCCGGTGAGGGCGCGTGTGATGTCGAGCAGACGACGGCGTGCTGCTGTGCGCTTACGGTCGAACTCCTTGCCCTGCGGCACAAAGTCGTCCTCGAAGCCATTGGGAAGCACCACGTCAACAGGCTTGTCCAACAGTTCGGCACACTCGCGGGCTGTGATGTCACTAACGGTGGTGAAACAGTCGACGTAAGCGGCTGTCTGCTTCTCGATGGACTGCTTGCTCTGCATGTTGAGCTCGTCAGCCATCTGGTCGCCGTTATATGCCTCGAGATAGTCGTAGAGCGGCTTGTTGTTGCCGGCGATGCTACGACCGATACTTGTTGCGTGAGTGGTGAAGATGGTTGCCACCTGCGGCAGGCGGTCGTGTATGTAGAGCACGCCCAGTCCGGTCATCCATTCGTTGCCGTGGTATACGACCTTGGCAGTCGGCTTATGCTTGGCTATGACGTTGTTGTAGAAACTCTCAACGACACGTGCGGCAGCATAAGCGAACATGGAAGCCTCGTCGTAATCGCCATAGGCGTGAAGGCTGTCCACATGGAACTTGTTCCAAAGCTGAGTGTATATGGTGTCTTTTTGCGGATAAAAGGCATTGAAGTCCACCAATATTGCGACGGGACTGCCTGGTATGGTCCAGCGTCCTATCTTGACGTTAATGCCTTCTTTTGCAGCTTGTACTTGCCATTCCGAAAACAAAGACTTATCCTCCTCGAAGTAAGGACTTGTTTTTTCACCCCAACAGTCAGGACCAATGAAGATAAGACGGTCTCCAAGTTTCTCCTTAAGAGTCTTGGCTCTTGTCGACAAAACGGCGTAGATGCCGCCTACCTTATTGCATACTTCCCAACTTGATTCAAAAATGTAGTCTGGAAATAATCTCTCTTTTTTCATAAAAAAGTTAAATATTCTCTGCAAATATAGTATTTTAAATGAGAAAGACAAATTATTTCAATACCTTTTTTGATTTTTTTCAACTATTCTTGATGTAAATTGTTACATTTGCAGAAAGTTAAAGCAAAAACGCATTTATTTATAATAATTGTGCAGCTTGGGAAAATATTGATTTAAATCACGTATAGTTATGAAAAGATTATTATTATTGCTGGTGTTTGCTGTCATGGCTTTAGGAATCATGGCGCAGTCAGACAAGGCCGAATCAGCGTTTAATACGTATGTATATAACGAGGAATATCAGGTCTATCTGGACTTGTGTCTGGACGGTGAAGGAGTGAGTGTGCCGGGACAGGACGTCTTCGGTGTGGTGCCAGGATATTTCGGTGCCGTGCGTGACTCCCGCAAGTGGCTTATAACGTCTTTTAAGCACGCAGGCAAGAATAGTGTGAAGTTGGATATCGTGAACGACTATGGTTCGGAGGATCTGACCGCTGTTCTTACCTATAATGCCAAGGCGGGTACGTACACTCTGAAACAAACAGGAGGCAGCCGACTGAAGATTGTTGTGGACAGGAAGTGGGTGAAAATACCCACCGAACTGGTATTCGTCCCACATGACCGTGTGGCTGACCTATGGTAAGGAGAAAGTGATGTACGAAAATGGTGGGCTACTGTTGTGTATATCAATAAATATGCGTAATTTTGTAGTAGAAAACACATATAAAGATAATGTAAAATGAAACAGACAAAGATTGTTGCTTCAATCAGTGACCGCAGGTGTGACGTCGACTTCATTCGCCAGTTGTTTTTCGCTGGAATGAATGTGGTCCGCATGAATACTGCCCATGCCACTCCGGACGGGATACGTACTATAATAAAAAATGTGAGAACGGTGTCGCCGCACATCGCATTGATGATAGACACGAAAGGTCCAGAGGTCCGCACGACGGGTGTGGATCAGCCTATAGAGTATAAGACCGGAGACGTGGTGAAGATTTTCGGACGCCCGGACATGGACTCCAGTCATGACATCGTGAACCTTAGCTATCCTGACATAGCAAAGGACGTGAAGGTAGGTGACGACATTCTCTTCGACGACGGCGAACTGGACATGAAGGTCATGGACATAGAAGGTCCGACCATTGTGGCTCAGGTGCAGAACGACGGCGTGCTTGGAGCACACAAGAGTGTGAACGTTCCGGGTGAACACATCGCTTTGCCTGCTTTGACCGAGAAGGACTATCAGAACATTCTGTTGGCAATAGAGGAAGATATCGACTTTATTGCTCACTCTTTTGTGCGCTCTGCAGACGATGTTCTTGCCATTCAGAAGATTCTGGACGAGCATAATAGCGACATCAAGATTATATCAAAGATAGAGAATCAGGAAGGTGTGGACAACATCGACGAAATCATCGATGCTTCTTACGGCGTGATGATTGCGCGTGGCGACCTCGGCATTGAGGTGCCAATCGAAAGAATTCCCGGCATACAGCGTCAGATTATCAGAAAGTGTGTGATGAAGAAGAAGCCGGTCATCGTAGCCACTCAGATGCTCCACACGATGATAAAGAATCCGAGACCTACACGTGCCGAGGTTACTGACATCGCCAACGCCATCTATTCTTACACGGACGCCCTTATGCTCTCGGGCGAGACGGCAAGCGGAAAGTATCCGCTTGAGGCTGTGAAGACTATGGCCGCCATTGCCGAACAGGCAGAGAAGGACCGCAACGCTATGGGAGAGTACGAGGTGCCTATGAACGAGAACTGCTCGCAAAGGGAGTTCTTGGCTCACGCTGCCATCGACGCTACACGCAAGCTTGGCGTTGCCGGTATCATAACCGACAGTTTGACGGGCGAGACGGTACGTCATCTTGCTGCCTTCCGTGGACCGAACCCGATTCTTGCAATCTGCTATAATGAGAAGACGCAGCGTTGGCTGAACCTGAGCTTCGGTGTCATCGCCATCCACCAGAAGGACAAGATATCGCCAAATTATATGTTCACGGCTGCTCTCCGCATGCTGAGACAGAAGGGATATATCACTCTTGACGACAAGATTGCCTATCTGAGTGGTCGCTTCGGACTTGGCAACTCTGGCGGAACTACCTTCCTTGAGATTAATAAGGTAAGACAGGTGTTCGACAAGTCGTACGAGTTCCATCTCCCCAACAAGGAAACTGATAAATAAAAGGAGGCGTAACGTAGCCTCTATATAATAAATGTAGGTTGCAGACAGGTCGGACGCTTGACGTGGCTGCGACTTGCATTTTTCTTGTTTAAAGGGGATATTAGAGGGAGAATATAGGCTTTTAATGCTGACAAAATGTAAGATGGAGTAAGCATTATAAAGTCGAAATCAAATTAGATGTATTAATTTTTGCTTTTTATTTGGACTTTTCAAAAATAAGTAGTAATTTCGCTTGCGAAACAACAACTAATAACAAACAAAGAACAAATTATTAACTTAATAGACATTCTTATGAAGAAGTACAATTTTAATGCAGGTCCGTCTATCCTTCCGCGCGAAGTGATAGAGAACACAGCTCGTCAGATTTTGGATTTCAACGGTTCGGGACTCTCTTTGGCTGAAATCAGCCACAGAGCAAAGGATTTCCAGCCTGTTGTTGATGAGGCAGTAGCCTTGATTAAGGAGCTCCTCGAGGTTCCTGAGGGATATTCAGTTCTCTTCCTGGGTGGCGGTGCTTCACTCGAGTTCTGCATGATTCCTTATAACTTCCTTATCAAGAAGGCTGGTTACCTGAACAGTGGTGTTTGGGCTAAGAAGGCTATGAAGGAAGCTAAGCTCTTCGGCGAGGTTGTTGAGGTGGCTTCATCTGCTGACGCCAACTATTCATTCTATCCGAAGGATTGGACATGCCCGACAGATCTCGACTATCTGCATATAACAACCAACAATACTATCTACGGTACAGAGATCCGCAAGGAGCCTGAGGTTCCCGTAAGACTTATCGGTGATATGTCTTCTGATATCTTCAGCCGTCCTATCGACGTTGCTAAGTATGACTGCATCTACGCCGGTGCTCAGAAGAACCTCGCTATGGCAGGTGTTACTCTCGTAATCGTTAAGGATGATGCTCTTGGCAAGGCTGAGCGTCAGATTCCTACAATGCTCGACTATCGTACACACGTAGAGAAAGGCTCAATGTTCAATACTCCTCCTGTAGTGCCTATCTACTGCGCTCTTGAGACTCTCCGTTGGATCAAGGCTAACGGTGGTGTTCAGGAGATGGACCGCAGAGCTATCGAGCGCGCTCGCATCGTTTACGACGAAATCGACCGCAACAAGTTGTTCCGTGGCACAGTAGCTGAGGATTCACGCTCGCTCATGAACATCTGCTTCGTGATGAACGACGAGTACAAGGAGCTGGAGAAGCCGTTCTTCGACTTCGCTACTTCTAAGGGTATGGTCGGTATCAAGGGCCACCGTTCAGTTGGCGGTTTCCGCGCAAGTACATACAATGCTCAGACCATTGAGGGTGTTGAGGCATTGGTAGCATGCATGAAGGAATTCGAGCAGCAGCATTAATAAAATAACACTCTAAAGGAAGGAAATACATAGTATATAATATAATGTGTATTTCCTTCCTGCAATTAAAAAACCTTAATGGCGACTGAAAAAAGTCGAAATATAGTTTTAAGACTTGATAATAATCTGATTGACCATGATGAACGTCGCCAAAATGTTTAACTCCTTAAATCAAAAGAAATTATGAAAGTATTAGTAGCAACAGAGAAACCGTTCGCAGCAGCAGCCGTTAATGGCATTAAGGCAGAAGTTGAAGGTGCTGGACATCAGCTGGTTCTGTTGGAGAAATATACAGAAAAGCAGCAGCTTCTTGACGCCGTAGCTGACGTAGAGGCTATGATCGTACGCTCAGACAAGATTACTGCTGAGGTGCTTGACGCAGCTAAGGCTCTTAAGATTGTCGTTCGTGCAGGTGCTGGCTTTGACAATATAGACATTGCTTACGCAAAAGAGAAGAACGTCGTAGTGGAGAACACTCCCGGACAGAACTCTAACGCTGTGGCAGAATTGGTATTCGGTCTGTTGGTATATGCTGTACGCAACTTCTATAACGGCAAGTCTGGTTCGGAGCTTTTGGGCAAGAAGCTTGGTATCCTCGCATTCGGTAATGTAGGTCGTAACGTAGCTCGCATCGCTAAGGGCTTCGGTATGGACGTTTATGCTTACGACGCATTCTGCCCGAAGGAGGCTATTGAGGCTGCTGGAGTTAAGGCTGTTGACTCACAGGACGCTCTATTCGAGAATTGCGACGTTGTTTCGCTCCATATTCCTGCTACTCCTGAGACCAAGCAGAGCATCAATGCTGCTCTCGTTGGCAAGATGAAGAAGGGTGGTATCCTCGTTAACACAGCCCGCAAGGAAGTTATCAATGAGCCGGAACTTCTCAAGTTGCTTGAGGAGCGTACAGACCTGAAGTATGTTTCAGATATCATGCCTGACGCACACGAGGAATTCTGCAAGTTCGAGGGTCGCTACTTCGCAACACCGAAGAAGATGGGTGCTCAGACTGCTGAGGCTAACATCAATGCTGGTATCGCTGCAGCTAAGCAGATTAATGCTTTCTTCGCAGACGGATGCACAAAATTCCAGGTGAACAAATAATCTATTCTTACACAATTTCTTAAAAACGACATACGAGTATGGCAACAATTAAACCTTTCAAAGGTGTACGCCCTCCGAAAGATATGGTTGAGGAAATCACCTCACGTCCTTATGATGTTCTCGACAGCGAAGAGGCAAGAGCTGAGGCTGGCGATAACGAAAAGAGCCTTTACCACATTATAAAGCCGGAAATCGACTTTGAGCCGGGCACAAGCGAGTACGACCCCAGAGTGTACGAGCAGGCTGCTAAGAACTTCAAGAAGTTCCAGGATAAGGGATGGCTTCGTCAGGACGAGAAGGAGTCTTACTATATCTACGCTCAGACCATGAACGGCAAGACACAGTATGGTCTTGTGGTTGGTGCTTTCGTTAACGACTATATGAACGGCACCATCAAGAAGCATGAGCTGACACGCCGCGACAAGGAAGAAGACCGCATGAAGCATGTTCGCGTTAATGACGCTAACATCGAGCCGGTGTTCTTCGCATATCCTGACAATGCTGTGCTCAACGAGCTGATTATGCGCTATGCCGCTGGTAAGCCTGAGTACGACTTTGTTTCTCCGATTGACGGATTCGGTCATAAGTTCTGGGTTATTACCGACGATGCTGACATAAAGACCATCACAGAGGAATTCGCTAAGATGCCAGCTCTCTACATCGCTGACGGCCATCACCGTAGTGCTGCAGCTGCTTTGGTAGGTGCAGAGAAGGCTAAGAACAATCCTAACCATAAGGGTGACGAGGAGTATAACTACTTCATGGCTGTTTGCTTCCAGGCTTCACAGCTTACTGTGCTCGACTATAACCGCGTAGTGAAGGACCTTAACGGTCTTACTTCTGAGCAGTTCCTCGATGCATTGCGTGAGAACTTCGAGGTTACAGACAAGGGTGAGGCTATCTATAAGCCGCAGCGTCTGCACGAGTTCTCGCTCTACCTTGACAAGCATTGGTATGCATTGAATGCTAAGCCTGGCACATTTGATGATTCTGATCCCATCGGCGTTCTTGACGTTGACATCTCAAGCCGTCTTATCCTTGATAAGGTTCTGAACATCACAGACCTCCGTTCTGACAAGCGCATCGACTTTGTCGGTGGTCTTAGAGGTCTCGAGGAACTCAAGCGTCGCGTTGACAGCGGTGAGATGCGTGTAGCATTGGCGTTGTATCCTGTTTCGATGAAGCAGATAATCGACATAGCTGACAGCGGTAAGATTATGCCTCCTAAGGCTACATGGTTCGAGCCGAAGCTCAGATCAGGATTGGTAATCCACAAATTGTCTTGATAATAATTTAAAAATGAACATTACTGACGAGTATTTCACAATAAAGGATAATATCTCGGAAGGCTTCTATAGCGAGAAACGTAGTAAGTTTCTCGCTTTTGCCTTTCATGTAACTACCGAAGAAGAGATAAAGGAGATTGTTTCAGAATATCGAAAGAAGTATTATGATGCCCGACATGTGTGTTGGGCTTATATGCTTGGCGCTCAACGTACAGACTTCCGCGCCAATGACGACGGCGAACCCAGCAGCACAGCCGGGAAACCAATCCTCGGTCAGATAAACAAGAATGAGCTGACCGACATATTGATAATCGTCGTGCGTTATTATGGAGGTGTGAATCTTGGAACGAGTGGGCTTATTGTTGCCTATCGCACGGCAGCGGCTGAAGCAATAGCAAACGCAGAGGTCATAAAGCTGTATGATGAGGAAGTGGTGACGTACGATTTTCCTTACGTTATGATGAATGACGTGATGAAGATTATTAAGGATATGTCGCCGCGAATCGTCAATCAGACTTATGATAATACGTGTGAAATACAACTCAGTATAAGAAAATCGCAGGCTCCATTGCTTAAGAGTCGCCTTGAGAAACTCTCGTTTAAGGGTGAGTAATGATAGGGTATGGCTTACTTAAGTAAGGCTTGTATAAAAAATATGCCGCTATTCCAACAGATTTTATGTGGAAATAGCGGCATTTTTATGCTTGCTTGTTTGTAATTCTAATTATTTGTTTTCCTCGTTTTCGTCCTGTGTATGCAGTATCACGCTTGTTGCTCCGATAGTGAACAGCGTACCGTCCTCGATGACTCTTTGTTCTCTATCGCCGAGTATGACGTTATCGACGAATGTGCCAGTATAGCTGGGACCGTCTTTAAGAACATATTTCAGCTTGCCGTTCTTTCCTCTGCTTACAGTTATTGAGCAATGGTTAATGTCAATGCTTGGATCGTTGGTCTCTATGGCGCAATTCACACCGCTGTTCTTCATATAACGTCCTATTACATTGACGCCCATCTTCAAGGGAATAACCTGCTTGTAATGGAATACGTTTTCTATGACGGTGATATATCCGTAGCGGCTGTCCTCTGCATTCTCGTCAGGATTGTCTTCCTTTTGTGTGTTGCGTAGCTTGCTGGTACCGATGCGAATACCAAACTGCTTGCCGCATTGTGGGCACATAAAAACCAAGGACTGACCTTCTTTGTATTTCTTTTCGTCAAACGTGATATAATTGTCACATTTGGGGCATCTTACTCTTTTCATTCTTTTCTTGTAATGGAATCCTTTTTTATTTGATTTCTGTTATCCAGCAGCCATTAAATTCCTTCCTGTCTGAAAGAACTCGCATTGCTTTCTGGGCTTCTTCCTTATTCTTGAATTTCTTGTACGTTACCTTTGTGCCTCCCTGAGAAGTTACAGCAGCGTCAATGCCTTTGCTTTGGAGCAGCTTGGCATATTCTTCGGCATTCTTACGAGCCACGCGACTTGCGAGCACTATGGTGAAATAGCTCTCGTCTTTAGTAATCTCTACCTCTTCTTTTACGGTTGGTTCTGCAACTTCCTTGACCGCTTCTTTTTTTGAAGCTATAGTGTTAAGCTTCTCTGGCTTGCCGTTGGTAATCTCCTTAGGCATCATTTCATACAGGAAACTTGTGTCAATAGCCCCATGGCTTGTATAGTTCTTGCTGGAGTCGCCAAGTTTAGACGGAACAGAAAGGAGGATTATAATTGCTATGCAAGCAGCTGCAATGTGTTTGAGCGTGCGCATAGGAATGCGAATGGCAATCTCTTTCTCTTTAGTCTCTTCCTGTTGCGTTTCTGAAGTGGTATTTGTCTCGGCAGACACTTCAGTAACTTGCTGTACCACAGGCTGAGACTTCGGTTGTTCGGTAATGACAGGCTGCATAGTAATAGCTGTATTGGGAAGTTCCTGTTGAGGCTCTTCCATGCTTTCTTCTGCTGCCATAGGAGTAATCTCGAATGTGTCCAGTCCGTACAGGTCTGGCGATACGAATCCTGACTGATCAGGATGGAAGTCATAATTTCCGCTTTGATTGAGCACGATACGTCCCAATCCGCAGATATTCAGCTCACCTTCTTCTTCAATGGTCTGCTTAAGAATGGCAACATCATTATCTATATGCTTCAGGGCTTCAGGGTAGCTGATATCGTAACAGCTTGCGTATGCCTGTGCCAGCAATGAGTCGTTCATTGTCAGCATTGGATTAAAGCCTATTGTTCTTGATGGAGGCAGAAAGATTCCCTCTGCTTTATTGTATGAAGCAGGTATGCGGTGCGCCAAGAAGCCACCAAAGCCTGGGACAATAACGCAGTCATTATCCAGCAGTAATCGTACTATGTGTCTCTCTATTTCTCTCATAATCCACAAAGATAAGCATTTTATTTTTAGTCGCAAAAAATATTGGTATAAAAATTGACTTCGTTATCTACAGGTTTAATGTATTTATGCTTTTTGTCTTTTATTTATATTTATTGGTTTGTGTTTTATTGGGATTTTTTATTACCTTTGTATGTGAAAAACAAAGTCCATACAGGCCTTCTGTCGTTTATAGGTTAACGCCTGTTTTTAAGTGGCAGATTGTGGCTTGGTGTAATTTCCTAATCGAATATGATAAGAAAACAATCAGTATTTTTCCTGTTGGTTGGTCTTGTCCTGTTTTTTGTGGCATGCGGACAGCGTGGCAATGACAGGAAGGCGGAGGTCATACAGGAGAATCTTGAGGCAAAAAAGAATCTTCAAGGAATATGGCTTGATGATGACGGAGACGACGTCGCTTTCCGAATAAAGGGCGACTCTGTCTTTTTTCCTGATTCTACGAGTATGCCTGCCTATTTCAGAGTGGAGAAAGACTCTTTCGTGGTGGTGGGTGGCAATACGGTTAAATACCATATTGTGAAGCAGACTCCTCATCTTTTTGTCTTTGTGAACCAAAATGGTGAACGAGTGAAGCTCGTAAAAACCGATGATGAGTCATACTTAGACTTGTTTGCTCCCAAGACTTTCTTGGCTGTCAATCAGAACAGGATTGTCAAACGAGACACCGTTCTCTATCATGGTGCGGAGAAGTATCATTGTTATGTGCAGGTGAATCCTACCACATACAAGGTAGTGAAGTCCACGTTCAATGACGATGGAGTGGAGGTGGGCAATGTCTATTATGACAATATTGTCAATCTGGGAGTGTTTAACGGGGCACGACGCCTGTTCTCAAGCGACTTCCGCAAACAGGACTTCCAGAAGAACATCCCTTCGGACATCCTGCGTCAGTTAGTGTTGAGCGATATTACGTTCAATAAAGCCAATGAAGAAGGCATGCATTTTTATGCTGTGCTTGTAATTCCTGAGACATCTATCAGTTATATTGTGGAACTGGTGGTGACGTATGACGGAAAGATTATTAAGCGAATAAAGAAATAACACATAATAAAATTCTTCCGTTAGAACCTCTTATTTGGTTCTAACGGAAGAATAACCTACAAGGCGATCCGTTCTTTCTCCTATTGGTCGCCAATAAACAAAAGCTTGGTATTCGTTCTCTGTCTGAAAGAAATTGCCTTCAGACGAAACAGGAACAATGCTGCCATCATCTCGTTTCGTCAGATATTGATACGAGTAATATCCCTGTTTTAGTTTTATTATAGCCTCGTATTGTTGAGCTATTTCATTGTATGTCATTTCGTATTTCGGCGTAAACTCTCCGTTGGTCCACACGCCGTTAACGTAGACTGTTCCGTTCTGTCTTGGAGCTTTCAGTCTGAACATCACATTCACATATTCAGAGATGCGGTCGTTCTCAATATTGTCGCTGTTGCGAATATAGAAAGCGCCATTGGCGTCCTCGTCGTAAACGTAGCTTGGTCTTGGGAGGTCTGTCCATACCATGGCATGATAGTCATTGTTCTCCCACCAGATATTCTCGATGCCTAACGTAGGATGGTCGGTGGCGAGAACTTCAAACTTATGGTATTCGTTGCCTCCGTCGAAAATCAAATCCCTGTTATGCTCCCATTTCATTCCGTAAGGGGTGGTGTATTGCTGGCGCATATCGCGTCGTACGGTTTCCCATCTGCCGTTCTGCAATACAGCCACGCGAATCTCGCGTTCCGGATTTGAGATTGAGATGCTGCCATAGTTGAGCGATAACGCCACTTGCTGATGACTCTTGTTTATGTCAATGTCTGTGTTTGACGTTACCGACATCTGAATGCCCATCAGCGGCTCCACCACCATGAAGCAAGCGCTGAAAACCGTGTCGCCCTCATTCTCGTCGTACACATTAACCCTATAGTTGCCGCTTTTCTTTATCCGGCATTTTTCGTTAGGAATCTGGAACGAATAATGCGTATAGAGAGTGTTGGTGTTTATCGACTCCTCGTTGTTGTCAATAGTGTTGCCGTCAGCAAAGCCGTCACAATAGTCACTGTCAAACAGTTCGGTAGACGTAGTCCAGTCCGCTTCGCAATGGTCAAGCCTATAAACATAGCGCCGGCCTTCATGCGTAAGATCATCGAACGATATGTTTATGGGCTTGTCGCCACCAAGCGTGACGACCGGCATTTCCAACCAGTCTGTGCCAGCCACAACCTGCAGCGAGGCTATCTGTTCTGACTTTATTTCGTTGTTCTGCGCCATGACGTTGTTTGCATTCAAGCATATTGTGGCTATGGCGAGGTAATATTTCAGAGGTGTCATTCTGTGCAGTTTTGGAAATCCGTGTTAGAAATCTATGATTAGAAATCAACTGTTACTCTAAAGTTTACTTGTCTGCCTGTCAGGTAATTCGGAACAGCGTATTGTCCGCCGGTTACGTCCGTAATCCAGTAGTATGAATTGACGTTGTTTATGCCGAACAGGTTTAGGCATTCGGCTCCGAGCCATACATTTCTCAACTGAATGTGCTTTCTCTGCTTGCCCTCATTGTTCAGAAGACGATAGCTCAGTCCGATGTCCGCTCTCTTGTAAGCAGGAGCACGGAATACGTTCGATTCCAGTTCCTGATGCGGAGCCGAGAATGGCAGACCGTCAGCAAGTGCCAACTTCAATGACATCTTCCATCTGTCTGTTCCTGGGAAATAGTCTGTGAAGAACATGTTGATGGCGTATCTCTGGTCTGTCGGTAGAGGAATCGACTTGCCATTAAGCTTCATGCTTGTGTTCATAAGCGATAGCGACAACCAAGAGTCTGTGCCCGGCACGAACTCGCCGTAAAGCTTCAGGTCGATGCCGGCAGCATGACCGCTACTCTCGTTGCTGCCGTAATACACCACCTTCACGTTGTTGACGCTGTAAGGCACAAGGTTGCCAAGAGCTTTATAGTAAGCCTCTGCTGTGAACTTGAACGAGCGGTTGTTCATGCGGAAACGATAGTCGAAACCTGCGATGAAGTGTATGGATCTCTGGCTCTTTGCCTTGCTGTTGAGTGAGGCGTAAGTGATGCCGTTTTGAGTGGTGGTGTCTCTAAGCTCTTTGAAGAAAGGAGCCTGATAATAAAGGCCCGTTGCGAATCTCATCGTGACGTTCTCGTTGAAGGCAGGAATGATGCCAAGCGAAACGCGTGGGCTGACAATGGTCTCCTTCGTGTAGCTCCAATGGCTCAGTCTTACGCCGTAGTTAAGAGTGTAGAGCGTCTTCTCGTTGTTGCTTGTAAAGCGGAAAGCGTCCTGAACATAAGCCTCTATACGGTTGGCGTCGAGCACGTTCTTAGCCCTCATGCTGTAGATCATATAAAGGTCCTTGCCTGTATGCGGTATGCTGTAATTGCTGGAGTCGCGCATCTCGTATTCCACGGAATTCTCCGTTATCTTCTCTTTCTTGAAGGTGAACGCTCCCTCAATATCATGCTTTTTATATTTGGTCTTGAACAGCAGCTTTGCGCTTTCCACATGTGCCTTAAGATAATTGCGGGCATGCTGAAAGTAAGTGCCTACACCAAGATTCTCGCTTGTCTCAGTCTGTGTGAGCCAGTACTGACCCTGAATGTCATACTTTTCCTGCTCTCTTGTGTTGAAAGCGGAAGCGATGAGCGAGAGTGAAGTCTTCTCACCAAAGTTGCGGGTAATGCCTACAGCACCGAAGAAGGTGCGGAACACGTCCTTCTCCTGTCCGTCGAAATAAACTTGGAACGCCTTTACATTCTCCATCGTACCGAATTTCGTCTCACGGTCTTCCGGCGTGAAGTTGTAGTGGTTGTCCGAAATGTTTCCGAGCAACTTTATCTCCCAACGCTTATTGGGTGTGTATGTAAGGTAGGTCTGATAGTCGATGAACGTAGGGCTGTATTCTCCCTTCGTGTCCATCGAACCTAAAAGATGCTTTGTGGTCTTATATCTGAAGCCGTTGCTCCACGAAACCTTCTTGTTTGAAACTCCAATGAATGCGCTTGCTCCGAGCATACTTGCCGAAGCAGTAGCCTCAAACTTCTTGGGTTTACGATATTTGATGTTCAATGCTGAAGACATCTTGTCGCCGTATCTTGCTTCATAACCTCCCGTAGAGAAGCTGATTTTCTCCACCATGTCAGGATTGATGACCGAAATGCCTTCCTGCTGACCGCTTCTAACGAGGAAGGGACGATATATTTCCACGTTGTCTATGTAGACGCTGTTCTCGTCAAACGATCCTCCTCGCACGTTATACTGTGACGAAAGTTCGCTATGAGTTGAGACACCAGCCTGACTCTGTATGAGTTCCTCCACGGCATTGCCGCTGGCAGACGGAAGCGACTTCAGGTGGTCCTTGCTGATGTCCTCCATCTGCCCCGTCTCAATCTTCTTTCCGGTTACGGTCACTTCGCCCAACTGGTTCTCATCAGAGTGTAGCACGATCTGTAGGGTCTGCTTTCCACGTGGACGGCGGAGGATGCGTGTCTTGGCTTTGTAGCCAATCATTGAGAACTTAATAACCACAGAGTCAGCCGAATGCAGCTGCATACTGTATTCTCCCTTTAATGAGGTCATAGTCATCTTGCCCTGTTTCAGACACGAAACAGAGGCAAATTCTATTGGGTCGTTATTCTCATCAGTAACGCGTCCTTGGAGCGTGAATGTCTGTGCGCTTGCCGTAACCGTGACAAGCAAGCAGATTATTTGGAATATTATTGTTTTAATTCTCATATTTATTATAACGCTCCGTGTCGCCCTTTATTGTATTATGCTTTTCCTGTTGCCACTTATTTTTACGTTAGGCATCCTGGTTCTGGAGGTTTTCCAGGTCTTCCGACAGCTGTGTCCAGATGAGTTCTTCCTCGTCCATACGCTTCTTTATTTCGGTGTATTCCGTCACAAGCTTCATGTCTGAGGCACCTTCCGGAGTGCAGAGCTGTGCGTCCAGCTCTTTCAGACGGTTTTCCATTGCCTCAATTCTCTCCTCCGACTCCTTCACGCTCTTCTCCGCCTTACGGATTTTCTTCTGCCATTCCTTGTGTTCGGCATAGCTTTGCTTGGCAGGTTTGTCTTCCGTCTTGGCGTTGGCTGCCACGTCGTTGGTTGCGGATGTGGAAGTGGGGGAGGTGTTGTTATTGCCCAGCTGGTCCAGACTTTCGATGTTGTGCTGTCTCAGATAGTCGTAAATTCCACCCAGATGTTCTCTTACTTTTCCGCCTCCGAACTCGTAAACCTTCGTCACCAGTCCGTCAAGGAACTCACGGTCGTGGCTAACGATGATGGCTGTTCCGTCAAAAGCGTTTATTGCCTCCTTCAGCACTTCCTTTGAAGGTATGTCGAGGTGGTTGGTTGGCTCGTCGAGAATAAGGAGATTCACAGGCTCAAGCAGCAGCTTTATCATAGCCAGTCGGCTGCGTTCGCCTCCGCTAAGCACTTTCACCTTCTTGTCAATGGCTTCTCCTCCGAACATAAACGAACCGAGTATGTTCTTTATTTTCAGACGGATGTCGCCCTTCGCCACGTTGTCTATGGTCTCGAAAACCGTCAGTTCACCGTCAAGAAGTTGCGCTTGGTTCTGCGCAAAGTAGCCTATCTGCACGTTGTGACCGACCTTCAGGTTGCCGGTAAACGGAATCTCGTTCATGATACACTTCACGAGAGTAGACTTTCCCTCGCCGTTCTTGCCCACGAAAGCCACCTTCTCGCCACGCTTGATGGTCAGCGTCACGTCCGAGAATACTGTGTGCTCGCCGTAGTCCTTGCGCACGTCCTCGCAGATAATGGGGTAGTCGCCAGAGCGGAGGCAAGGCGGAAATTTGAGGTGCATGGCAGACGTGTCCACCTCGTCTATCTCAATGGGCACAATCTTCTCCAGTTGCTTTATTCGGCTTTGCACCTGCACAGCCTTTGTCGGCTTATATCTGAAACGCTCTATGAAGTCCTTGATGTCAGCTATTTCTTTCTGCTGGTTTTCGTAAGCCCTGATCTGCTGTTCGCGTCTTTCGTCGCGCAGCTTGATGTATTCGTCGTACTTCACCTTATAGTCGTTCACTCTTCCGCAGGTTATTTCGATGGTGCGGTTGGTGACGTTGTTGATGAATGCGCGGTCGTGGCTGACAAGCACCACAGCCTTGGCGTTCTGCTGCAGAAATCTCTCCAACCATCCTATACTCTCAATGTCAAGGTGGTTGGTGGGCTCGTCGAGAAGCAGGATGTCGGGATGGCGGAGCAGAATCTTCGCCAGCTCTATACGCATACGCCATCCACCGCTGAATTCGCTTGTTGGACGGTCGAAGTCGGTGCGCAGAAATCCGAGACCTGTAAGTGTACGTTCTATTTCAGCCTCATAATTGTCGCCTCCAAGCATCTGGTATCTGTCGTGTTCTGTAGTGAATTTCTCCACGAGCTTGGCGTATTCCTCGCTTTCGTAGTCGGTACGTTCGGCAAGCTCCTTGTTCAGCCTGTCAATCTTTTCCTTCATCTTCGTGTTGTCGGCAAACGCCTTGCGTGCCTCTTCCTTCACGGTGGTGTTGTCCTGAAGAATCATCACCTGCGGAAGGTAGCCAATCGTTGTGTCCGAGGGAATTGCCACGTTTCCGCTTGTGGGGTGCTGCAGCCCGCAGATTATCTTCAACATAGTTGACTTGCCTGCGCCGTTTTTTCCTACAAGAGCTACCCTGTCGCGGTCGTTGACAACGAAGTTGACATCTTTAAAGAGAGGTTTAACACCAAATTCTACTGTCAGATTATCTATTGATATCATGTGCTTTCTTAAAAGTTTCTATTATGTTTCCGTTTTGTTTTTATATAGGACATTCCGTGTCCACATACCAGTTTCCCGACACCTTCTTCATTTTTAGTGTCTTCTTGATTTTCTCCTTGATGCTGCCGCGTTTTCCTATGGAGTCGCACACCAGGACGTTCTTGATGGTCATCTTCACGTCTGCAGTTGTTTCATCGTCGTTAAGCTCCACGTCGTCTATTTCGCATTCTGCGGTGTCCGTCTGAGCGTTTATTACGTCCACGTCTTCTTGCGTAATGTTAGTGGCTCTGAAGACAATCCACTTCTTGGCATTTTCCGTACACAGCGTTAATGACTGCTTGTACCTCAGATTGAAGTAGTTTTGTGCAAAAGCCAAAGCACGCTCTTCTGCGGTGTTGGCATCCTTATCGCTGCACGAGAGCAATAATGAAACAAACAGCCCCATAAAGGCGAAAATGTACGCTGTTGTCTTCCTTGATTTTATAATGTTCATCTTGTTCTTCGGATTGTGTGAATCATATTTTTGTTAGCCAATACAAAATTACGAAAAATATGCTACTATGAGAAGGAAAGCATGCTATTATTCCTTGACGTGAGTGGATTTGCTATTTATAATTTGGTCTTTTGCAGCGTTTTTAATACTTTTGCATTCCTATTTCCGAAAATTACAAGTATTATATAAATGTTAGATTTTATATCTTTTGGGAGTGGTAGCAGCGGCAATTGCTATTATCTCTTTACAGAAACCGACGGATTGCTTATTGACATTGGTGTCGGTATAAGGTCGCTAAGGAAGAGTTTTCATGATTATGGACTCGACTTCTTCAGCGGTTTCAAGAACATTCTTATCACTCACGACCATGCTGACCACATCAAGTCTGTCGGTTCTTTAAGCAAGAAGCTCGACATTCCTGTATGGACCACGGCTGCCGTGCATGGGGGAATCGACAAGAACTATAGTGTGAAGTGTAAGTTGATGAAGCACAATCGTAAGATTATAGAGAAGAACGTTCCTTTCAATGTGGGCGAGTTCCACGTAACGCCGTTCGCCGTTCCGCATGACAGCACGGACAATGTAGGCTACGAGATTAGTTGTCAGGGCGTTGTCTTCACCATTCTTACTGACGTCGGTCATGTTACTGAGGAAATAAAGGCCTTGATAAGACGCACCAATTATCTTGTTGTCGAGGCAAATTACGATTCGCACATGCTTGCCAACGGTCCTTATCCCGCTCATCTTCAGGAACGTATAAGGTGCGGAACAGGTCATCTTAGCAACACGCAATGCGCTCAACTCCTGACGGAAAACTACACGGAGAACTTGCGCCATGTGTGGCTTTGCCATCTTAGCCACGAAAACAACAAGCCCGAAATAGCCCATGCGTGCGTTGTTGATACGATGAAAAGCGCTGGCATAGAGGTGGGCGTTAAGGTGGACGTAGAGCCGTTGAGACGAAAATTGCCAACGGGTGTGTTTCATCTTGTCTAAAACTTAAGAGGGTGTGTAAAAACAATCTGTTTTTTTTACACACCCTCTATTTCGTTATTATTATATTGTTTCTTCAAGCTTTTCCTTCAGATACTTGCCGGTGATGCTCTTTTTGCATCCTGCAATTTCCTCCGGTGTTCCGCAGCAAACGATGTTGCCACCCTTGTCGCCACCATCCGGTCCGAGGTCGATGACATAATCGCCGCATTTTATCACGTCCATGTTGTGCTCAATCACCACGATGGTGTGACCCTTCTCTATCAGCGAGTTGAATGATTCCATCAGCTTGTGGATGTCATGGAAGTGAAGTCCGGTTGTCGGCTCGTCAAAGATGAAGAGCGTTGGGGCTTGCTTCTCCTGACCGATGAAGTAGGCGAGCTTCACACGTTGGTTTTCTCCTCCTGATAGGGTAGACGAGCTTTGTCCCAGCTTCACGTATCCCAGTCCTACTGCTTCAAGCGGTTTCAGACGTGAGGCAATCAGGTCCTGCCCGTATTCCGTGAAGAATGCTATGGCTTCCGTTACGGTCATGTTCAGAACGTCGTTGATGTTCTTGCCGTGGAAGCATACGTCCAGAATGTCCTTCTTGAATCGCTTGCCATGACAGCAGTCGCATTCCAGAACGAGGTCTGCCATAAACTGCATTTCCACAGTAATCACTCCGGCTCCCTTACATTCCTCGCATCGTCCTCCTTCCGTGTTGAACGAGAAATACTGAGCCGTAAATCCCTCCTGCTTTGCAAGAGGCTGGTCTGCGAAGAGTTGTCTGATGGCGTCGTAAGCCTTTATGTATGTGGCAGGGTTAGAGCGTGTGCTCTTGCCGATGGGGTTCTGGTCTACGAACTCCACGTGCTTCACCTGCTGCCAGTCGCCTCCTAAGGCTGAATATTCTCCTGGTGGGTCTGCCACCTCGTTAAGGTGTCTCTTCAGAGCCGGATACAGAATGCCCTTGATTAGTGACGACTTGCCCGAACCGCTCACGCCAGTAACGACAGTCAGCACGTTCAGCGGAATCTTCACGTCTATTCCTCGAAGGTTGTTCATTCTTGCTCCCTTCACCTCAATGGCAAGGTTCCATTGGCGGCGTGACGAAGGCGTGGCTATGCGTTCCGTTCCGTTTAGGAATCTGACGGTATGGCTTAGGGTTTCCTTGCCCTTCATCTTCTCTACGTCGTCCAGGCTTCCTTCGAAGACTATCTCGCCTCCCTCGCTTCCTGCTTCCGGACCAACGTCGATGAGGTGGTCGGCTGCTCGCATAATCTCTTCGTCGTGTTCCACCACAATCACCGTATTGTGAAGCTGCTGCAACTCGCGCAGCACGTGAATCAGACGGTCCGTGTCTCTGCTGTGCAGACCGATGCTTGGCTCGTCCAGAATATAGAGCGATCCGACAAGCGAACTTCCGAGTGAAGTGGTAAGGTTGATGCGCTGGCTCTCGCCGCCACTCAGAGTGTTCGAAGCGCGGTTGAGCGTTAGGTATCCGAGACCCACGTCCAGCAGGAACTGCAGTCTGCTACGTATTTCTGCCAAGAGACGTTTGGCAATCTTGGCTTCGTTCTCGCTGATCTGCAGATTGTCAAACCACATTTTAAGGTTAGTGACAGGCATTTCCACAAGGTCAACGATGCTCATTCCGCCTATCTTCACCCACGTGGCCTCTTTCTTCAGACGTGTGCCGTGGCAAACCGGGCAAATTGTCTTGCCTCTGTATCTGCTTAGCATCACGCGATACTGAATCTTATACTGGTTCTCCTTCACCATATTGAAGAACGAGTCGATGCAGACGCGGTCTCTTTTCTCCTTTCCCTTTTCGGAAGGCAGACCGTGCCACAGCATGTCCTTCTGCTGGCGGGTGAGATTATAGTAAGGCTCGAAAATGGGAAACTTGTCATTGGCGGCCTGTCGGCAGAACACTTCCTTCCATACTCCCATCTTCTCTCCGTGCCAGCATTGCACGCAGCCGTCATAGACGCTCAGCGAAGTGTTGGGGATGACCAGCTTCTCGTCTATTCCCATTATCTTTCCGAAGCCCTCACATTCCGGGCAGGCACCAGCCGGCGAGTTGAATGCAAACATGTTTTCGTTGGGTTGCTCGAAGCTTATTCCGTCTGCTTCGTAGGCTGTGGAGAAGTCGAAGGTGATCTTGGAAGGGAAGAAAATCAGGCGGCACGTGCCGTTGCCTTCATAGAATGCCGTCTCGGTGGAGTCGGCGAGTCGTGAGATGTTTGCCTTCGAACCTCCTGCTGCCATGCGGTCTATAAGAATGTAAATTTCGTCCGGCTTGGCGTTTTCCACGGCTTCCTTGTCCGTGAGGAAATCGTCAATCCTTACGAAGTCGTTCTTATACCAGATGCGTGAGTAGCCCTGCTGGTTCTCTATGCTCAGTTGCTTTTCGAGGGCTCTTCCCTCCGGCAACTGCAGCGGGGCGAGGATGGCAAACTTGGTGCCCTCAGAGAAGTTGCTTACACACTCTATGATGTCCTCATTGGTGTGCACTTTCACCTCTTCTCCGCTTATTGGCGAATAAGTGTGGCCTATTCTTGCGAACAGGAGCTTCAGATACTCGTAGATTTCGGTGCTTGTGCCGACCGTACTTCTCGGGTTGCGTGAGATTACTTTCTGTTCGATGGCGATGGCAGGGGGCAGACCCTTTATGGTGTCGCATTCCGGCTTGCTCATGCGTCCCAAGTACTGTCTGGCGTAAGAAGACAGCGATTCTACATAACGACGCTGGCCTTCGGCATACAAGGTGTCGAAAGCCAGCGAGGATTTACCGGAGCCAGAGACTCCGGTTATTACGATGAATTTATCTCTTGGTATGTTAAGGCTCACATTCTTCAGGTTGTTGACACGTGCGCCTTTTACCTCAATGAATTGTCCCATTTTAATCGTTCATAGACAGAAGGAACTCGTCATTATCGCGAGTCTTGCTCATGCGGTCATGGATGGAGTTCATGGCTTCTATCGGGTTCATGTCTGAAATAAACTTACGAAGAATCCACATGCGGTCAAGTGTGGTCTTGTCCTGGAGCAGGTCGTCGCGTCGTGTGCTTGAAGCCACGAGGTTGACAGCCGGGAATATGCGCTTGTTAGAGAGCGAGCGGTCGAGCTGGAGTTCCATGTTGCCGGTTCCCTTGAATTCCTCGAAGATCACCTCGTCCATCTTCGAGCCTGTGTCGATAAGGGCTGTAGCGATGATGGTGAGCGATCCGCCTCCCTCGATGTTTCGTGCTGCACCGAAGAAGCGCTTGGGCTTCTGAAGGGCATTGGCGTCCACACCGCCCGTGAGCACCTTGCCTGATGCCGGCGACACGGTGTTGTAGGCACGTGCCAGACGTGTGATTGAGTCGAGGAAGATAACGACGTCGTGTCCGCATTCCACCATTCGCTTCGCCTTCTCCAGTACGATTCCTGCAATCTTGACATGGCGTTCTGCCGGCTCGTCAAACGTGGAGGCGATTACCTCCGCATTTACGGTTCTTGCCATGTCCGTCACCTCCTCAGGGCGCTCGTCAATGAGGAGCATCATGAGGTAAGCCTCAGGGTGGTTGGCAGCGATGGCGTTGGCGATGTCCTTCATGAGGATGGTCTTACCGGTCTTGGGCTGGGCTACGATGAGCGCTCTCTGACCCTTGCCGATCGGCGAGAAGAGGTCAACGATGCGTGTTGAGAGATTTGTCGTGGCTCTGTCGCCGCAAAGCGAGAACTTCTCGTCCGGGAAGAGTGGGGTGAGGTGCTCGAAGGCAATACGGTCGCGCACTTCGTTCGGCTCGCGTCCGTTAATCATCTCAATGCTTGTCAGCGGGAAGTATTTCTCTCCGTCATGCGGCGGACGTACGCGGCATTGCACCACGTCACCGGTCTTCAGACCGTAGTTCTTGATTTGCTGTGTCGATACGTAAACGTCGTCCGGAGAAGAGAGATAGTTATAGTCGCTCGAACGGAGGAAGCCATAACCGTCTGGCATTACTTCCAGCACGCCGTTGGCAGAAATGATGTCTGTGAAGTCGAACTGCGGAACAGCAGGAGCTGTGGTCTGCGTCTGCATCATTACGGGCTGGTCTGCTGGCATCGAAGACGTCACGTTGTCAAACATGTCGTACGTCGGTACGGCTCCCTGGTCTTCTATCGGCAGGTCCACTACGGTGATGAAGTCTGTGCCGTCGCCCGGGTCACCTTCCCAAATTCCGTTTGCGATGGCGTCACGCTGGTCTTCCGCGTTTTCGTTGTGTGCGTTTATCTTTGCCTGAAGCTGCGCAAGGAGCTGCTCATGCTGTTCGTCATTCTCTGCGTTTGCTGCGTGCATGTTGGCTTCAGGGATGAAGTCTGCTGGTGTTTCTGCGGGTGCTGTTGTCTGTTCTTCAGCCTCGTCTGTGCTTGTGCTGTCCATTTCGTTTGCAATTGTTGTGTCTTCTGTTGCTTCAGGCGCGTTTTCTTTCAGCCTTCTCGACTCCTCTATTGCAGAAAGCAGTTCAAGTTCTCTTTTCGACTTTCTTCCTCTATGCTTCGGAATTGCCATCAACTGTTCTTCAAGCGAAAGTTCGTTTGTGTTGTCGGTCGCGTCTGTGTTTTCCTTGAACAATGTGGTCTGGGGGGCGTCCTCTTCGTTAGTCCTGTTTTTCTTTAAGTCAAAGTTTTCGCCTTCCTTGCCGTTGACTGTATATACGCGGTCTGTGTCTTTCTTAACTATTCTTGTTCGACGACGTTTAGGACCAAGAGGATTCTTGCTTCCTTCTATATCTGCCTGCTTGTCAAGAATTGCATATATCAGGTCCTGGGCACCGGTTTCGTCATTGAAATCAATGCCTGCTTCGCGCGCAATGTCTTGCAACTCAGCAATGTTTTTAGCTGATAATTCGTCTATGCTATACATGAAGATTAAAAAAATATATAGTGAAAAAATAACGTTTCAGGAACGAAACGCTTATGTGTTTTTATTGTTATTCAATAATTATGCTACAAAGGTAATAATAATTATCCGAAACTAACGGTTTTGGATGTAATAATTCTTACGATTAACTCATGTTAACATAAAACAAAAAAGGCAATCCCGGATGTTTGTCCCAAGATTGCCTTTTATTTTATTTAGCTGTGATCAGGGGTTGTGATTACTCGCCCTTCTCCATCTTAGCCTTCAATTCAGCGAGAGCGTCGATGTCACCGAGTGTGGTGCTTGCTGCTACGTTGTTGATTGCAGGAGCTGACTCCTTCTTGGCTGTGTGCTTGCGAACCGGCTTAACATCGTCCTTGCCAGCCTCGAATGTGCGGCTGTGTGAGAGGATGATGCGCTTTGTCTCCTTAACGAACTCGATTACCTTGAACTCGAGCTCCTCGCCGAGCTGAGCCTGTGTGCCGTCTTCCTTAACAAGGTGCTTCGGTGTAGCGAAGCCCTCGCCACCCTCGTTGAGAGTGATGACAGCGCCCTTGTCCATCATCTCGGTGATCTTACCTGTGTGAACAGACCCCGGAGTGTAGAGCTCCTCGTACTTGTCCCAAGGATTCTCCTCGAGCTGCTTGTGACCGAGGCTGAGACGACGGTTCTCCTTGTCGATTTCGAGGACAACAACGTCGATGCTTGCGCCTACCTGTGTGAACTCTGAAGGATGCTTTACCTTCTTTGTCCAAGAGAGGTCAGAGATGTGGATGAGGCCGTCTACGCCTTCCTCGAGCTCTACGAAGATACCGAAGTTGGTGAAGTTGCGAACCTTTGCTGTGTGCTTGCTGCCTACCGGGTACTTAACCTCGATAGCCTCCCACGGATCTTCCTTAAGCTGCTTGATGCCGAGAGACATCTTGCGCTCTGCACGGTCGAGTGTGAGGATAACTGCCTCTACCTCGTCGCCTACGTGGAGGAACTCCTGTGCTGAACGGAGGTGCTGGCTCCAGCTCATCTCTGAAACGTGGATCAGACCCTCAACGCCCGGAGCGATCTCTACGAATGCGCCGTAATCAGCGATAACGACTACCTTACCCTTAACGTGGTCGCCTACCTTGAGGTTCTCGTCGAGAGCGTCCCAAGGATGCGGAGTGAGCTGCTTCAGACCGAGAGCGATGCGCTTCTTCTCGTCATCGAAGTCGAGAATTACGACGTTGATCTTCTGGTCGAGTGCTACAACCTCGTGCGGATCGCTTACGCGGCCCCAAGAGAGGTCTGTGATGTGGATGAGTCCGTCAACACCACCGAGGTCAACGAATACGCCGTATGATGTGATGTTCTTAACGGTACCCTCAAGAATCTGACCCTTCTCGAGCTTGCTGATGATCTCCTTCTTCTGAGCCTCGAGCTCAGCCTCGATAAGAGCCTTGTGTGAAACTACTACGTTGCGGAACTCCTGGTTGATCTTCACAACCTTGAACTCCATTGTCTTGCCGACGAATACGTCGTAGTCGCGTATAGGATGAACGTCGATCTGGCTTCCCGGGAGGAATGCCTCAATGCCGAATACGTCAACAATCATGCCACCCTTAGTGCGGCACTTGATGTAACCCTGGATGATCTCCTCGTTCTCGAGGGCTGCGTTAACGCGCTCCCAGCTCTTGCTGAGACGTGCCTTCTTGTGAGAGAGTACGAGCTGACCCTTCTTGTCCTCCTGGTTCTCAACGTAAACTTCTACCTTGTCGCCTACCTTGAGCTCAGGGTTGTAACGGAACTCAGAAGCGGGGATGATACCGTCGCTCTTGTAACCGATGTTAACGATTACTTCCTTCTTGTCTACAGAAATTACGGTACCCTCTACCACCTGGTGCTCTGATACCTTGTTGAGTGTTTCGTCGTAAGCCTGCTCGAGCTCCTGCTTGCTTACGTTTGAGCTACTGCCGTTTTCAAACTCGTCCCAATTGAAGTCTGCCAATGGCTGTACGTTCTTTAAATCTGACATAAAAATGAATTAATAAAAATGAAATTAATAAAGTTAGACTTTATGTGAATTAATAATCGAGTTGCAAAGTTAAACATTTTTCTCTACACCTCTTTTATTTATATGTGACTTTCTCTATGTATTAAACATAACTTAACATACGTTAACCCTTATAGCTTGAACCTATGCTTCTTTGTGGCTTTGTGTGGCGCGTCTATTCCGGGCGCAGGGAAGCTGAACACCGAGCTGCTGCCGCCTCTTGCCACGCCTCTATACTGCCTCCATCTGTCTCGGATGCGTGCCACGTAGCCCACGGTCTCCGTGCCTCTCATATATCCGTACTTCACCACGGGGTCGTTATAGTATTGTGGTGTCTGGAGGTTGAGGATGAAGGGCGCCACGTCGTCCCAACGATGCTTGTCCTTGCCGTACTTCTCCGCCAGTCGCATGGCGTCACGGATGTGGAAGTAGCCGCCGTTATAGCTTGCGAGGACGAAGAGTTGACGTTCCATGGGGTTGCGTACGTCCTGAAAGTGCTTGCTCAACTCGGCTATGTAACGTGCTGCGGCATAGATGTTTTCCTCCGGGTCGTACATCTTGTCCTCTGCCAGTCCGAGGTGAGCTGCCGTTGCTGGCATAATCTGCATCAGTCCTCTTGCGCCAGCCCATGAGTAAGCCTTGGGGTCGAAGCACGACTCCTGATAGCATTGTGCTGCCATCAGTCGCCAGTCCCATCTTGCTATGGGAGCGTAGCGCTGGAAGAGATGGTCGTATTGTGAGATTTCTCCGCGACTGGAGTTGAGCATCGGGGCGTAGACGTGTCGGTGGACACTTGCTACGGACAGCTGCGTTCTTTCCTCACGCTTCACCTCCGCCAGTAGGCTGGGGGAGTACCACCCGTTTATCGTGTCTGCCAGTTCCTTGTTGTCGCTGCTTACCGCCCAAGCCGTCGAGTCTGTTCCGTATCCGCACGGCACGGTGCCTTCCTGCTTCTTCTCTATCTGGTAGGCGATGATGTCTCCGTCGCCGTTCTTCAGTCGGCTTATCATTTCCTCCTTCGTCTTGCATACGTCCACTCTCAGCGACACTCCGAGCTTCGTCGCCAGACGTTCGCACAGTCTGTACTGCGTTCCCATTCCGCGTCCGTGATAGTCGTAGTAAGATTCCGGACCGCTCATGGTCAGCATAATCATCTCGCCGTTTCCTATGATGTCCTGAATGGTGTATGCCCCTGCTGCCTGCGGCGTGATGGAGTCGGTTATCAGTTCGCCCCACGGCGTATATTCGGCTTGCTTCTTCTCCGAGCATGAGAGGATGAGGAGTATGATGAATGTTAGTTGTAGGAGTTTCATCTTTTGGCTTATTGTTTTTTTTTGAATGTCGCTACAAAATTACTGCAAATCTTGCATATTTCCTATAAATAACTTAATTTTGTGTGAATAACCGAACTTGCTTGTTCGATAAATGTTTTTTTTGAAAATGCTGAACTTTGAACAACTAATACGCCCCAATCTCCGCGCCCTTCTGCACGTCCCACCAGTTGACGAGACGCTTTTGCCGAAGGCCGGTGCCTTGCGCCTTGACACTAACGCCAATCCTTACGACCTTCCGTTCAATCATGATGTTGACCGTCAGGCGCTTTCGCTGCGTAGGGCGCTCTCTGCCTTGAAGCGGAAGGACGTCAGCAATATCTTTGTCTGCAACGGCTTTGCGGGCGTGGTGGACTTGTGCTTTCGTTGCTTCTGCGTTCCCGGAGAGGACAATGTGGTGGCTGCAGGTCCCACGCGTGGCGTCTATCGTAGGATGGCACAGCTTAATGACGTGGAATATCGTGAGGCAGAATTGGGTGAAGGCTTCGCCCTGTCCGTTGACGAGGTGCTTGGCGCTTGCGACAATCACACGAAGCTCGTTTGGCTTTGCTCGCCCAATGATCCTACGGGCAATCTCTTAGATGTCAACGCCATCGCTTCCTTGCTGGAGGTGTTTGACGGTCTTGTGGTGGTGGACGAGACGTATCTGCGTTTCTCGAAGAGTCCTTCATGGTGTACGGTTCTGCAGCGCTTCCCTAATCTTGTGGTCATAGAGCAGATGGATTCTGTGTGGGGCGTTAATGCGCTGAACGTGGGAATGCTTTACGCCTCCTCGGACATCGTTCGCCTCATGCTTGCCGTAGGAGGGGCTTACGCCCTGTCGCCGGTCATCGAGTCGAAGATGTGCGGCGTCTTCTCCGACGCTTTCGAGATGGACCGCTTGGTGGGCAATGTCGTGGCTGAGCGCACCCGCATGGCTCATGCCTTGGCGCAGCTGCCGTTCTGCGAACAGGTGCTTCCGTCCTTCTCCAACTTCCTCCTCGTCCGCTTCCGCAACGCCCCCGCCGTCTACGAAGGTCTTTTCAGCCGTGGCGTCGTGGTCTGCCGTCCCGCCGACGGTCTCTTCCAGAAAGGCTATCTGAGAATAACCATAGGCTCAAAGTCAGCCAACAATGCGCTGCTCTCTGCATTAAGGCAATTCTGAGCTGCTCATTGCGTTGTATGTAGGCGTAATTACTCCCATAAGCAAAAAAAAGTCGGATAGCTTTCGCCGTCCGACTTTTTTTATATTGTTATAGAGAATAAATCTGCTGATTACTCTGCAGTTGCCTCTGTCTCCTCAGCCTTAGGAGCCTCCTCAGCGGGAGCCTCTACCTTAGCGTTCTCAGCAACAACCTTGATGGGGAGCTTCACCTCAACCTCCTTGTGGAAGTGGATGGTAGCCTCAAACTCACCTACAGTCTTGATGTCGTGCATAGTGATGATCTTGCGGTCAATCTCGAAGCCCTTCTTCTGAAGCTCGTCAGCCACAACGTTAGCGTTAACCGAACCGTAAGTAACGCCAGTAGCGCTTACCTTAGACTCGATAACCAGCTCTACGCCGTTAAGAGCCTCAGCCTTCTTCTCAGCCTCAGCCTTGATGGCTGCGAGCTTGTGAGCCTGCTGCTTGAGGTTCTCAGCGAGAACCTTCTTTGCTGATTCAGATGCGATTACACCCTTACCCTGGGGGATGAGGTAGTTACGTCCGTAACCACTCTTTACATTAACGATGTCGTTCTTGTAACCCAGTCCTATGATATCTTCTTTAAGTATGATTTCCATTGCTTATTCCTCCTTAATAATTATTTCATCAAGTCAGTTACGTAAGGAAGCAAAGCAATCTGGCGAGCACGCTTAACAGCCTGTGCCACGCGACGCTGATACTTCAAAGATGTTCCTGTGATACGACGGGGAAGGATCTTGCCCTGCTCGTTCAAGAACTTCTTGAGGAACTCAGGATCCTTGTAGTCGATATACTTGATACCGCTCTTCTTGAAACGGCAATACTTCTTCTTGCGTGTGTCCACTGAAGGTGGAGTCAAATAGCGAATTTCTGATTCTACTGCTGCCATGTTTTAAGCCTCCTCTTTTTTAGCGAATTTGTTACGTCTCTTCTCAGCATACTGTGCAGCATACTTGTCGAGCTTAACTGTCATGTGACGGATGACCTTCTCGTCACGGCGATAGCCGGTCTCGAGTGTCTTTACAATTGTGGGCTCAGCCTGGAACTCCAACAGGCAATAGAATCCTGTAGACTTCTTCTGGATAGCATAAGCCATCTTCTTGAGTCCCCATGTCTCTTCGTTCACAATCTCAGCACCGTTGTCGGTGAGGAGCTTCTTGAACTTAGCGACCGCTTCCTTCATCTGTTCATCAGACAAAACGGGAGTCAAAATGAAAACGGTTTCGTATCGATTCATTGTTTGTGATAAATTAATAAAATACTTTGCAAAATTGCGGGTGCAAAGGTACAACTTTTTTATTGAAACAACATACCCTCCCCAATAGTTAACCCAATATTTAACTTTTTTTATAGCCTGCCTAATATATCAGAGCAAACAAAAAAAGCAAACCCCTATACATTATATATATAAGGATTTGCTTTTGTTATTTGGTTGTGCTGAAAGTCAGCACGCCGTGTCAGCGAAGATTAAGCCTCGATAGCTGCAACGCCCGGGAGCACCTTGCCCTCGATAGCCTCGAGGAGAGCGCCGCCACCAGTTGAGATGTACGAAACCTGGTCAGCCAAGCCGAACTTGTTGATGCAAGCTACAGAGTCGCCACCACCGATGAGTGAGAATGCGCCGTTCTTTGTAGCCTCAGCGATTGCGTCAGCGATAGCCTTTGAGCCACCTGCGAAGTTGTCGAACTCGAATACGCCTGCAGGACCGTTCCAGAGGATGGTCTTTGCGCCCTTGATGGCGTTGGCGAAGAGCTCGCGTGTCTCAGGACCTGCGTCCATGCCTTCCCAACCCTCGGGAATGTCGTTAGACGGGCAGATCTGAGTGTTGCAGTCGTTCTTGAAAGCGTCGCCGCAAACCGAGTCAGTACCGAGAACGAGGTTCACGCCGTTCTCCTTGGCCTTCTTGATAACGTCGAGAGCTACGTCCAGCTTGTCGTCCTCGCAGATAGAGAGGCCGATCTTGCCGCCCTGAGCCTTGGCGAATGTGTATGTCATGCCGCCGCAGAGGATGAGGTTGTCCACCTTTGTGAGGAGGTTCTCGATGATGCCGATCTTTGTAGAAACCTTCGATCCGCCCATGATGGCTGTGAACGGGCGCTTGATGTTGCCGAGAACTGCGTCAACGGCTTTTACCTCCTTCTCCATGAGGTAGCCAAGCATCTTGTGGTCCTTGTCGAAGTACTCGTCGATAACGGCTGTAGAAGCGTGCTTGCGGTGAGCTGTTCCGAATGCGTCCATTACGTAGCAGTCAGCGTAAGAAGCGAGCTTCTTGGCAAACTCCTGCTGGCGGCCCTTCATTTCCTTCTTTGCAGCGTCAAACTCAGGTGTGCCCTTCTCTACGCCTACCGGCTTGCCTTCCTCCTCAGGATAGAAGCGGAGGTTCTCCAGAAGAAGTGCCTCGCCCGGCTTGAGGGCAGCAGCCTCCTCAGAAGCGTTGCCGCAATCCTTGGCGAACTTCACCTCTACGCCGAGGGCCTTTGATACGTTGGGGACGATCTGGCTCAGAGAGAGCTTCTCGTTCACCTTGCCCTTGGGCTTGCCCATGTGGCTCATCATGATGAGGGCGCCACCGTCAGCGAGCACCTTCTTGAGTGTGGGGAGGGCACCGCGGATACGGGTGTCGTCAGTAACGTTTCCGTTCTCGTCCAATGGTACGTTGAAGTCTACACGTACGATTGCCTTTTTGCCGGCAAAGTTGAAATCTTCGATTTTCATTTTTTCAAATATTTATATAATGTTAAAATAAGATTCTTTCTTATTATTCGTGTCTGTAACGATTTCTCTGTTTCGACCGCAAATTTACTAAAAATAAATCTTATTTCAACATTTTTCTGCTATTTTGTTTCGTAAATAGTGGTGTCTTCTATGCCTGCTTCTGCGAGTGCCTCTTTTCGCTCCACGCAGGTGCCGCACTTTCCGCAATGCTTCTCGCCGCCCTTGTAGCAGCTCCATGTCTCGGCATAGTCGATGCCGAGGCGCTTTCCGATGCGTGCGATGTCTGCCTTGGTGATGGAGGTGTAGGGTGCCACAATCCTGACGCCTACGTATGTGCCCGCCTGAGCCGCCGCGTCGATGGCTGTGATGAAGTCCTGACGGCAGTCGGGATAGATGGCGTGGTCGCCTCCGTGGTTGGCGATGAACACCTCGGTCAGTCCGTTGCTCTCGGCGATGCCCACGGCGATGGCGAGCATTATGCCGTTACGGAAGGGCACGACGGTTGACTTCATGTTCTCGTCCTCGTAGTGTCCCTCGGGTATGGTGTCGGCTCCGGTGAGGAGGCTCGACTTGAAGTACTGGTGCATGAAGTCCAGATTGATGGTGATGTGCTTGATGCCCAGCCGTTCGCAATGCATCTTGGCGAAGGGTATCTCGCGTGCGTTGTGGTTGCTGCCATAGTCGAAGGAAATGCCCACGGCTATCTCGTCCTTGTGTTCATAGAGCAGGGTGATGCTGTCCATTCCCCCGCTCACAATTATAGCTGCATTCTTCATATTCTTCTCTGAATTTGTTTTTTTGTTCTCCTTACAGCGAGACGCTCTCGATTCTCAGGCTTAGCTTTCCTGCCGGTACCGTCACCTCCACCGTGTCGCCAGCTTTCTTGTTTAGCATGGCGTGGGCGATGGGCGACTTGATGGAGAGCTTGCCCTCGGCGAGGTTAGCCTCGTGGGGGCTGACGATGGTATACTGCATGCGGCGGTTGTTGGCCGTGTTCGTTATCTCCACCTTGCTGAGCAGCCCCACGCTGTCCGTGTTGAGCCGGCTCTTGTCGATGACGCGGGCGTTCTCCAGCACCTTGTGCATGAAGCGTATGCGGCCCATGATGCGTCCCTGCTCGCGCTTGGCGGCATGATACTCGAAGTTCTCGCTCAGGTCGCCCTTGTCGCGTGCCTCCGCAATGGCGTCGCGCACCTGCGGCAGTTCCTCTAATTCCAACTGGCGAAGCTCGGCCACTATCTTGTCGTAGCCCTCCTGTGACATGTATTCCATAAAAGTATGCTGTTATGTTTTTTAGTCGGCGAAGGTACAAAAAAATTTTGAGTTTTGAATTAGGAATTTTGAATTATTCTCGGCTTCGCCTTCGATTTTGAATTATCCAGTTGCGAATTATAAAATTCAAAATTGAAAAACTCCTAATCGCCGAAGGCGACCAATTCAAAATTCAAAATTCAAAACTCCTAACTCCTAATTCTGCGAAGCAGACATTTTCTTCTCCACGTACGTCTTTATCTCGGCGTACTTGTTGTGGGCGTAGATTGCCACTCCGAAGATGCTTCCTGCGTAAATCAGGCACTCGGCGAACAGTCCCAGCACGCTTTCGTGAATCTCGCCCAGCGGCGATACGATGAAGCCAGCCACCGTAAGCGCCATTCCGAGCGCCAGCATTCCGAGCGCCGAACCCACCTGAAGGTTCTCTCTTGTTTCCTTTTTCATGGTAAATGTGTGTTTTTCATGGTTGTCAGATTGGTTTAAGGCTTAGGTGTCTCTTGTCCGCCGGTCGTCTTCTCCACTCCCCACTTGTGCTGGCTTTTCTCTCTTATGCGTGCCAGACGCTGGAAGTTGTCGCGTGACGACTCGCCTACGCCGAGGCAGCGGAAGTGCAGTCCGAGGATGTTCTCCGCAGCGACGAATTCCTCAAAGGTCTTCGCTCCCTTCGAGCGGATGGAGACATGGAAGATGCCGAGGTTGTCCAGCCTCACCTTCTTGCTGTCTATCAGCAGCTCGCGTATGCACTTGACGATGTCCGTGAGGATGGCCAGGATCTGGCCGCGTGAGAACGAGGTGTTGTGTGATGCCATGTGGGCTGCCAGCTTCGGGAGGTCATACATCTCGTTGTAGGTGACGCGTCCGTAGAACTTGCCCTTGGTGCCGTTGTTGGCGTTGCTCTTGTAGATTTTGTATTCTATTGCCATAGTCTGTGTGTGTGTTTTATGGTTAACGGTTTGTTTGTTTTATACGTTGTTCTCTGTGTTCGTGTTGTGTGCCTTGTCCTTGTCGTACAGCTTCACTCGCTTGAACTTCACGTCGCCAGCGTAGTTGTAGCCGTTCTTCAGGTGCATCGCTCCCGTTGGGATAATCTTGATGTAGGTTCGCAGGACGTTCTCGGTGGCAGTGAATTCCTTTGCGGTCTTGGCTCCCTTGGTGCGGATGCCGGGCTTGAAGATGGCGAAGTCGGGGAGCTTCACGGCGTTGCCGTCGAGGCAGATCTCTCGGATGCATCCCACCATGTCGTCCAGCAGACCGATGATCTGACCCTTCGAGTAAGAGCAGTTGTGTCGGCACATGTGTTCGGCGATGCCTTCGAGGTCGACGATGTCGGTGTGGATGGCGCGGGCGTAGAACTTGCCCTTGGTGTAGTTGTTCGCCTTGCTTTGGTAAATTGCGTACTGAATCATGTGTTTCTGTGTGTGTTTATTGGTTAGACATTCTGGTTATGCCGCAAAGTTACGGCTTTTGCCCGTCAGATGCAATAGTTGTCCTCCGCGGCGTGAAAAGTTGTCCCCTGCGGCGTGAAAAGTTGTCCCCTGCGGCGTGAAAAGTGGCGCTCGGCGTGACGCAAGCACAATTCAAAACTCCTAACTCAGATTGTCATTTGGTCATTTGGTCATTTTGTCAAAATGAAGAAAAGAAAAGGCTTGTCAGACTCCTATAGTATAATATATAAAATATATATTATTCTATAGAGCCAAATGACCGACTTACGGAAATGAAAATGACAAGATGACAATTTGACAAGATGACAAGGTCTGCACTTGTCTTTGCTGTAATGCTTGTGTATATGGTCTGATGACGTTTTTTTTGCAAAATTCGCATATAGAACTCCATAAGTAGGTTTGTTTGTTTGGTATTTTGGCGTATTTTTGGTAACTTTACAGCCGAATGTTTATTGTATAGCATGAAACAAAGAATATGATACAAGAAATAAGAATAAAGAACTTCTTGTCGTTTAGAGACGAGGTTGTTCTAAACTTTGAGGCCACAAAAGACAATACTTTTGAGGATTGCCAAGTGGTGAGCGTTACCCCCAAAGTGCGTCTTTTGCGTTTTGCGCTGATTTATGGAGCAAATGCAAGCGGAAAATCCAATCTGCTGTCTGCATTTGATTTTTTGCGTGATTTCTTGTTCGGCATAAAAACAAACATAGATGAAGAAACTGGAGCTGTACCTTTTTTGCTTGATGCAGATACGCCCAATGAACCGTCTGAATTCAATGTTGTTTTCTATCTTGGCGAAAAGAAATATTGGTATCAACTGATTTTGGATAGCAAAAAAGTTATTAAGGAAGAATTGTATGTGTACAATTCTGTACAACCATCGCTTGTATTCAGCCGAAACTTAGAGGGAACACAGTCTGTAGTCAAACTGAATTCAAATCTCGTAAAGGCAAGTGGTGCTATCGTTGAACAATTGAATCTCAAATGCTTGCCAAACATGTCTTTGTTCGCTGCGCGAAATCAGGTGAATTGTTCTCTGGCATACATTGACGATGTACGTGATTGGATGAGAAACAATTTGATGCCAACGATTACACCAAATACTAATATGTTTGAGTATGCAGGAGATAAGATGGACAAAGAAAAGGAAATGAAAAGCTATATCCTTGACTTCATCCGCAAAGCAGACTTTAACATCACTGATGTTTTCTCACAACGTGAGACATTGCCATTGCCAAGTTTTATAAGAAGTTCTATAGCAGATAACAAAGACATTCCAGCAAAAGAAAAAGAGAAACTTTTAGCAGAGAATTCATATGAAAGATTAAAAACGGACTTTCAGCACACTGTAAGAAACAAAAGAGGAGTGGAAGCATACACTTTGCCTAACAGACTTCAGAGTGCAGGTACTCGACGTACGTTTGGCATCGAAGCAGCTATATATGAAGCTCTCCAAAATGAAAGCGCATTGCCAGTGGACGAAATAGAATCTTCACTTCACCCAGAGTTGGTTGAATTTGTAATCCAAAAATTCTTGTCTGAAAAAGACAACAGAAGTCAGTTGATAGTTACCTCACATTACGACCCGCTTCTCAATACTGTTGACGATCTTATTCGTAAAGATATGGTATGGTTTACGGACAAAGAGGAAGATGGACATACTAAACTATACTCCTTGACTGACTTCCGTGGACTTGGGAGAATTTCATCATTTCAAAAGTCGTACAGAAACGGCGTTTTTGGGGCATTGCCAAACATTCACGAGTAACGACTATGGTTAGAAGAACGGCAACAATCAATAAAAATCAAGAAAGGGCAGTCATTATAGGAGCAGGTATCACAGAAAAATGGTATTTCTCTCATATGCAGACTCTTTATGGTTTAAAAGTGAAAATCAGACCAAGATATTTCGGTAATGAAAATATCAACACATTAGAGAAACTCATCAAGCAAGTTCTTGACAATGATGGTTTGGCTATTGTGGTATTTGATACCGATGTCTCAACTTGGAATGAAAGTGAAAAGAAGAAGCTGTCAGCATTAAGAAAGAAATACGCTAAAAATAAACGAGTAATACTTTGTGATAGCTTGCCTTCTATCGAATTTTGGTTTTTGATACACTTTATCAACACAAACAGGTATTTTGGAACTTCGAAGGCTGTTATAGGAGAGCTTAAAAAGTTTATTCCAAACTTTGACAAAAGTGAATCATTTCTTTCTAATAAGAAATGGGTTGATGATATGTGTAAAGATGGAAAACTGAGTGATGCCTATGCAAGAGCCAAACAGCTTGGCTTAGAAGGCGAATCATACAGTAATCTTTGGAAAGCTTTTGATTATTTGGGTGTTACGCTCCCATCCTCAGCTTCATAACGGGACGTTCTGACGCTCCTTTCTTTGAGCGCCAGCGTGAAGGTGTGCTGCGTGCCGCCCGTGAAGGTGCCGTTGTTGTGTCGGCGTTCAACCGCGAGGTGTGCCTCGTGATGAACGAGCTGGCGAGGGTGATTGCTGGAGTGGGGGATGGGTGGTGGAAATAGGGGGAGGAAAAAGAGGGGTGTGTGGAAAATAATTTGTAACTTTGCGCATTATATAAATACAACTAAATTATAATAGGGGCATTGATTGATGAATACTGAAATAAAATCAAAACGTATACGATTTGTTGTCGATGAACTGAAAGACCAATACATGGAGACTGATTCTAATTGTCGTCCATGGATTATAGGTTTCTCGGGCGGTAAGGACTCTACTGTGCTACTTATGCTCACTTGGATCGCTATGCAGGAGTTAAGAGAAGAAGGCAAATCGTTAAAACGTAGGGTGTATGTTGTTTGCAATGACACTATGGTTGAGAATCCTATCATAGAGGAATATGTCTCTAATGTATTATTGAAGATTGGCGAAGCTGCACGTGTGCAAGCAATGCCTGTACAGGTGGTAACCACAACACCTCAAATAGAAGATACGTTTTGGTATTGTGTGATTGGTAAAGGATATCCAGTACCAAACAATTCTTTCCGTTTTTGTACGGAAAAAATGAAGATAAAACCCACATCGAAGTTTATAACAGACCAAGTTGTGTCTGATGGTGAAGCTATAGTTCTAGTAGGCACCCGCCTTACTGAAAGTCAGCAGCGTGAGCGTTCTATACGTAGACATGAGATTAAGGGACATCGTCTCTCAAAACATCCTCTAAATCCTAATACTTACACATACGCTCCTATTAAGGCACTTATGCTTGAAGAAGTATGGTGGATAATCAACACTATTCCTTCGCCATGGGGTTTCGACAATAAAATATTGTTCAACATCTATCTTGATGCATCAGCCGATGACTACGAATGTCCTACAGTTGTGACAGACAAGAGCCACAAGAGTTGCGGACAAAGCCGCTTTGGATGTTGGATTTGTACGGTTGTAAAGGAAGACAAGTCAATGTCGTCACTTGTGAAAAAGGGTGTGGAATGGATGAAACCGTTGCTTGACTACCGCAACCGACTTGTGGAAAACCGCAATGTTTCTGAATTACGTTGCCCCACAAGGCGCAATGGTCAGGCCGCCGTAGATGAGACTGGTCACAATCTTGGCAACTACACCATGGACTACCGCATAACAATGCTTCGCGATCTTCTACAAACTCAAAAGAAGGTCCAAGAGAGTCATTCGAGTGTGCGTCTTATTACCAGCCAGGAACTTATAGCCATTCAGGTGATATGGTTTCGCGACGGCAACTTTACAACTACCGTAAATGACATATATAACGAGGTCTATGGCTACAATATCCCCAATATGGAAATAGGCCTGCAAGAACGGCTTATGTTGGTGAAATCTTGCCATTCACCACAACACTTCCGTCTGATTCAAGAACTTCTCGCTTTACAGAAAAGCAAAATTCTATTAATGCGCAAGATAGGGTTGCAGAATGATATTGAAGATAGATTGGATTCGTTTATAAAAGAACAGGAACAGGCATGATTATAAAGAGTATAACATTAAACAATTACCGTCTTTATGAGGGGGTGAACAAAATTTCGTTCGAACACAACACCGAACGAAACGTACACCTTATATGCGGAGAAAACGGATTCGGAAAAACTACGTTTCTGCACTCGCTTCTATGGTGTCTTTATGGACGCTTTGTGGGCGATGTACCGGCAGCAGGACAGGAGTCAAGTTCTGGATATGCTTCTGTTTTAAAAGGCAATCTCAACGTTAATGCCGACAAACGCCAAAAAAAAACTGTGACACCGGAAATCACAGCCTATATCAAACGACATGGCTATACCAATGAATTGGAATATATAAAAAGGGATTCTGTATACAGTGTTTCCATATGCTTCTCGGAATTGGCTATCCCTGCCATTCCGTGCCGTGACATTGAAGTAAGCAGAAGCTATGATGCCATCCTGCAAAAGGAGACGGTAGAAATTCTGATTGACGGCGACAGAAACGAACTTACCGAGGAAATCGGTCCGGAAGTTTTCATTAATGACTTCATTCTAAGCAAGAATCTTGCACGCCTTTTCTTTTTCGACTCAGAAGAAATAGTGGAACTGGCAGAAACCTCCACAATAGCAGAGAAAAGACGTTTGGGACGCGCATACAGCGAAGTGTTGGGCATTCGCAAATATGAAGAATTAATATCAAATCTCGATGGACTAAGAATGCGTTATCGCAAGAAATCGCGCGACATAGGCCTACGCCAAGAACTTGAAAACACATTGGCTCAAAAGGACTCGGTAGACAAGGAAATCCTGGATATCGAAAACAGCATTTCTATATTAAATATCCAAATGAGCAAATACCGTGAGGAGGATGCTCAAGTTCTGTCAGAACTGTCACGAGAAGGCTCAAGCGTAAAATCTGACGACATGAGTCGCATAAAGCAGGTTATCGAAACTTGCAAGAAAAAGGATACGGAAATGAAGATCCGCTTAAAGCAATTCATCGACTATGCCCCATTCGCCATTGCCGGAAAAGTATTTGCACAAGGCTACGAGCTTGCAAAACTCGACCGCGAGACCATCGTCAGTAATAAGGCATCTGTTGCTCAAAACGACGTGCTTGACTCCATCAACAGTGATTTGGCGGCTTTGCTTGCTGCTCTGCCTGTCGGTAAGGAGAAGAAGACTGAGGCTGAGCGTAAGTTGAAGGACATCATTGAGAAGTATCGGGGTAGCAAATCCAACCGCGAGGTGATGATGAACGTCGGCGAGGACGACTTTGGCGAGATAGAATCCGTCTTTAATAGCATTACAACAACATACCGAATTGAGTTTGAAACTCTTGCTGAAAGCTACCGCAAGAACAGAATAACCCTGGAGCGCAATTCACGCCGACTTGCCAACATGGAGAGCAAAGAGAGCGATGAGGTGGTGAAACAACTGCGCCAAAAAAAGAACGAAATAGAGGATGCTATACAACAAACAGATGCAGAAATCAGACAATTTCACGAAAAAGCCGGAGCAACAAACATCATGTTGCAATCATTGGACAGGAAAATCAAGGAACTTGGTAAACGTGTGAGCGTTGACGATGCCGACGAAAAGAAGGACAAACTTGCGAGCCAACTTACAGAGGAACTTGAAACGTTCCTGCTAACGTTGAAACAAAACAAGAAATCATCACTTGAGCGTCGCATCAAAACTACTCTCAACTCGCTTATGCATAAAGAGGACTTTATAGGCCGTGTTGAGGTGGCAATTAATGCCGATGCCATGGATATCCTTCTCTACACAACAGGCGGTGACTTGATTGACAAAGACACTCTGTCAAAAGGCGAGAAACAGCTTTATGCTACATCGCTGTTGAAATCGCTTGTGGACGAGAGCGGAATCCGGTTCCCCGTGTTTATAGACAGCCCTTTGCAAAAGTTTGACAAAAGCCACTCATCAAAGATTATTACGGAATTCTATCCGACGATCTCCCGACAAGTGGTTTTGTTCCCATTGTTACATAAGGAGCTCACACAATCTGAATACGAAATGCTTATGCCCTATATCGGCAGTACGACTATGATAACCAATGACACATCACGCTCAGGTTTCAAAAGGGTAGACCCAGCCACACTGATGAACGAATATTAGGAAGCAACAACATGACACCAATAACTCAAATAAAGACAAGTGCAAAGAACAAAGAACTTGTCACACGGCTAACGCGCAAATTTTCTCTCGGAACAGAGAATGTAATTGCCCGTATAGCAATAGCATATTCGCTTAAGAGCGGCGTTAGATTTGCGCCAACCGACGTGAAGGATGCAGGTGGAAAGGAGTACAGCAAGAATGTGCTCTTCGGCAACTTGTTCCCTCTTTATCTCTCTATGATATGTAGTCATTACAATATTAAGGATACAGACAAAAATCTACCACGCTACTTCAAGATGCACCTTGATGATGGTCTGGAGCGTATTGACAGAGACGTTAAAGACAATCCCAATCTTGTTGGGTTTGACTATCTTTTTGACCGTATACATGAAGGATTGGAAGAATTATGATTGACCTCATAGAAAGAATGGATTTGGCAGAAGTGTTTGACTTTGATAAGTTTCACGATGCATTTAGGCAGTTGCGACAAGCTGCCAAGGGTGGCGAGTGTCTAAATATACCGTCGTACATAAATGATAATCCTGATTTTTGGAATAATTATGACATTACCAAGACGAGGTCAATAACTCGAGTTCTAATTTCGGAAATATATTCATTATACGAACTTGTTGCTGATCCCGACGATAATATAATCCTGCCTAAAGCGGAGAAAAAGATACCCCAGAAGAACACAGAGCCCACTATTCGCGAATTTGCCAAGCGATTTTTGGAAATTCACGCAGATGAGCCACAGGATTTGTCGGATATTCTCGAATATGTGAATCAACATAGAAAGTGCGCCACGTCATACAAAAGCCTGTGCTCATCGCTATCTAGCGACAAACAAGTATTCAAAAGTTTCGGTAATGGAAAGTGGGGGCTTTGCAGTCTTCCGTACGAAAAGATATTTGCAAAGACAATAGCCGATACGCACGATACAGAAACTGATTTGACAAGTCAGAATTTCATGCTGCGTTATTCCTCTAAACGTGTACATAAGCCAACAGAGTTCTTTACAAAAGCATTATCTAACAGCTCTACTCTATGTCTTGGATTAGGATATTTCAGTAGTGCCTGTTTCAACGTGCTTGCCTGTGGTTTTGCACATTTTGTGAGAAATGGTGGAAATCTGCGGATGTACATCAATCCTCATGTCACAGAGGATGATTACAATATGCTCAGAAATAAGGACCATGATGGGATTGAGGCGAGTATGCTTCAGTCTTACGACAGATTACTACAGACATTCTCACGTCGTGACAAACTTTTCTTTAAATGCTTGTCCTACCTTATTTCGAAAAATAGGATTGAGGTAAAGATTGTATTACTGAGAGACAATGGCATAGCTCATGAAAAGTTTGGAGTGTTTACCGACTCGTCAGACAATAAAGTGGCATTCAATGGTTCTATGAATCTTACGGCTGCAGGATTAACCCGTAATATAGAAGCAATAGATTGCAGCTGCTCTTGGCATAATGAGGAATCCATAGAAAGGATTGCTTGCTATCAAGAAGATTTCGACAATATATGGAACGGTGAAAATCAGGATGTTCACGTTTTTGATGCTGTAGAATTCTGCAAACAAATAGTAAGCAAATATCCCACCGACAATGTCGATGAGTTAATAATGATGGAGAATGAAGTGATTCGGGATCTTGAGCAGGAGGAATCAAAATCTTCTGCCGATGAGCCGCATTTTCCCAAAAAGTTTAAAGACGGTCCTCGTCCTTATCAGATTGAGGCTTATGAAGCGTGGCGTGACCGTGGAAAGCAAGGTGTTTTCGCTATGGCTACAGGAACGGGCAAGACCGTGACATCGCTCAACTGTGCGTTAGAGGAATACATGGATAGCGGATTCTATCATCTGTTGATACTTGTACCATCGTTGGCCTTGGTTGAGCAATGGGGTGATGAGGTGGACAATTTCAATTTTCGTAATGTGATAAAGATTTCATCAGATAATCACAAATGGAAGAAGGAAGTAGCAAGTATTGTGTCAAAAATGCGTATGGGTAAAGTAGTGGACTATGTTCTTATATCCACTTATCAATCTTTCGTAATGGCAGATTTTCAACTTTTTCTTCCTAAGCTTTCAGACGGGACACTACTCATTGCAGATGAGGCTCATAATATCGGATCTGCATCTGTCAGAGAAGCGTTTCACAAAATGACGATCAAGAAACGAATAGCGCTTTCTGCCACTCCCAACCGTGTATACGATGAAGAAGGCACACGTGAAATTGAGAGTTTTTTCAACGACTCTTATCCATACACCTATAGCTTCTCTATGCGCAGGGCGATAAAAGAAGAACGATTGATGCCATATAAATACTTTCCATATCTGGCAAAGTTGGAGGAAGATGAAATGGAGAAATATGCTAAAATCACCCGACAACTTGTGCAGCTGTACGATGGCTTACAAAGAGATTTCGCCGACCCTGAAAAGGCAAGAAAACTATTGCTCATAAGGAAAAACATACTCCATAAGGCCAAAAACAAAATGGATGTGTTCAAAAAAATCATCAAGGAAATAGGCGAGGAAAGATTAAAATACTGCTTTGTATATTCGGCGGCAGGAAAGCGCAACCGGATTGAAGAGTCGGACAATGAAGAACTTGACGATTATATTCTTAAGGAAATGCAGTGTGTTCTGAAACAAACATACCCTTACGTGACATGCAACTCATACACCGGCCACGATTCCAAGCAGATAAGGAAGCAGAAATTAGAAGCTTTTGCTGCTGGCAAAATTAATGTGCTGTTTGCCAAAAACTGTCTTGATGAGGGTGTGGATGTGCCAAGAGCAGAATACGGCATCTTTACATCAAGCAGTGGAAATCCGAGACAGTTTATCCAGCGTCGCGGACGTTTGCTCAGAAAACATGAAGACAAATTGTTTGCATGGATTTACGACATAGTAGTTGTGCCAAATTTTACTTCGCCATATTACGAACGACGTTTTTGGACGATGGAGAAACATCTTGTGGAAAATGAAATGCGAAGGGTTGCCAATTTTGGCGCTCTTGCAAGCAATTACTACACAGGAGCCTTGAGTACACTCGAAGAAGTCATCAATTTCTACGAAATAGACTTGAACGGCATGGTATTGAACGAAGAATAATAATTATAACAAAACAACAATATGGAACCTCAGATTATTTTCAAAGAAGTGATGAAATCTGACAAACTGCAGAGCCACTTCAATATAAACAAAACAGAGGCAGAAGCTGCTTCATATACATCACAATCGGAACACATCCCTGTTGAAATCATCAAGGATGTGATAAATTGCGTGGCAAATCGTCGCACAGTACAAACAACGTTCCGAAGCATCTTAAATCGTGTTTCAGACTAATCTAAATCAATAATATGGGTACAATCATAAAATCAATAAGTTTCCATAACTTCTATAACTATTATGGAAGTTATGAAGATAATACCTACACATTCACAGAAGGCATAAACATAATCAACGCCGACAATAACATGGGAAAATCAAAATTCTACAATGGTTTTCTTTGGATTCTCCGCGATGAGGTTTATGATTCTGACGAGAAGAAGATAATGCCTGTTGATGAATCTTATTATAAGATGATTTCGGGTAAAGCACGCCGTGAATACAACGAGCTTACAATCGGCGTGCGCATTGTTTTTGTGAATGATGACATATGCTATACTGTAACAAAGGAGGTGAATTGTAAACATGATGACGAGTGGAATTTTAATGCTACAACTGAAGTAATAAAGACAGAAGGCAATGAAGATTTGCCTATCTATGACAAAAGTGAGAAAGATGAGGCTATTCGCAAGATGATTCCGTGCGAAATGGAGAAATACTCCCTTCTGCAAGGTGAGTCGATGGAACGTCTTGTAGACCTTTCTACACTCAAGGGCTTGGAGAGTACGATAAACGTTTTGGCTGACATGAGTAATCTTATACAAATGTGCGAAAAGGCGAAAGAACTCGTGGCGGAAGCCCAAAAAGAATACAAGGCAGAGGAGAAACGAAGCGATTCGGCTAACGAGGAATTGGTAAAGCTACAGGAAGAACGCGATAGATTTGAGAAATGGATTTCTGACTCAAAAGAGAAAATTCGGTTGGCACAAAAAGAACTCGCTAATGCCAATGAGAACGAACAGAAATTCGAAAGAGACTTTTTTTCGAGCAAAAAACGCATAGAGGCTCGTAATGGATATGAAAAAGAACATGAAAGTCTTCGAAATCTGCAAAAAAAGAAGGAATCCCACGAAAAAGCCATAACTGGACATTTGTTCGACGAAAACCGCCCATGGCTACTTATGGGTTTAAATAACGAGACCGGGGCTTTTGACAGTCTCCGCACTACGCTGATTGGAGAACTTGCCCAAAAGAAAATCCTTGACAACCATGACATAATGCTTCCTGAGGGCTCGCCAGACATCCCATCATTGCAGCGTATGCTGGAGAATTGCCATTGCGAAGTGTGTGACAGAGAAGCGCCGAGAGGTTCAAAACCATGGCTTCATATACAAAAAGTTATGAATCGTCCGCGTAGAGCTATGCTTACATCGGATTCATTCGTACAGTTTTATGGAGACATACAGAAGATAACCGGACGCTATGAGACAACAATTCCTTGTATCGATGATGATTTTGGGCAATATATGGATGCTTTAGAGTCGCTCGACAAAAATATAGAGCAACAGGAGAATGTTGTAGAACAAAAGGAGAACGAGATGGCATTGCTTGGAACAGGAGACACAACACCCGAAGCTGACCGCATAACACTTTCCAACTATAATAAAGCAAAGAAAACACAAGCAGATAAAACAGACGAAATTCAAGCGTTAACAGGTAAAATAAAAATATGGGAAGATAAACTTAAAAAAATTCGTAATACCCTTAGCAAGAAGCAAAACAACACACAAGTAATAAGGGCAGAAAAGTTGTATACGGACATGCAGATTGTAGCAGACATGTTTGCTGAAACAAAAGATTGCATATTCAAGACAATTGTAGACAAATTGCAAATTGTTGCAAATGACATGTACGCAAAACTGACAGCCGGCAACCAGACTCTCGGTGGAACTCTCGAATTTAAACGTGAGGAAGATGGAACGGTAAAAGTGAAAGTTGTTGACAGAAACGGCGAGGAGTTGTTTGGTAATGGAACAGGTTTCCAGCGAATGAAACAGCTGGCAATTGTAATGTCCATTATATCGGCTAAAGAAAATGACAATAGTTTTGACTATCCTTTCATATCCGATGCTCCATTCTCTGAGTTTGGAGTGAGGTTTGTCAACAATTTTCTTGACATGGCTCCACATGTGTTCAGACAGAGTATTATTATGATAAAGGATTTGTACGATCCTGAATCTAAACAGTATATTCTGCCAGGTGGCCTGGAAATAGCAAAGCGTATGCGAGAGGGTAAGCTCAAGGGCACCTTCTACGTCAACTATATAGAAGAGCGTGCCGACTCTTCAAACCTTATAACTAAGAAAAAGTGTTATTCTGAATAATAATTATTAGTATGAACAGCTCAACACTGAAAGATAAAATAAATGACCTTCGCCCTCATTACAGCGAGAAGTACCGCTCAATGATAGAGGCCATTTCCAATAAAGGCGAAAAGACTGGAACTGGTGATGTGGCACAATTCGGCCCAATCTACCAGACCTTCATGTATGCTTGCGTTATTGGTGTACGCTTAGGACAACCTAAATACTTGGAACCACAGGAAGAAAAGTATGAGTTTGCGGTAATGTCAAAATGGAAGCCTACTCCGATTCGTGATTTTATAGTTATGATGATGCTGAACCGTTCGGAGTCATTCGGCTATAAATGGATGGATTTGGAAAATGCAGACGAAAATATGGTTGGAAATTTCATCCGTTCTCTCGAGAAAGAGATGGAGGGCTATGCCAATGCTGGTTTTGAATACCTTTACCAGAAATGGGAGAAGGAACGCGCAACGTTCTCTTCACCGACTATCTTTGTTGAAATCCTTCAAGACCTTCCAACCAAATAAAAGAGCAAATGGACGAAAAGTCACTTCATTTACATACGCTCGAAAATCTCCATTCTGCATTGGATCATTTCGATACGTCATTTATCGTCTCAAACAAGTTGTTCAGACTTGCATTGGTGTCAGAGATTCTTGATACTACATGCTTGTTTGAACAACTTTACTGTGCATGGTGTAAAAAGTTGCCTTTCGGAGAAAATGCTGACGCAGATGTAGACTTTGAATATTGGAAGTCTTATAATAATTGGGATGAATTCCTTGAAAAAGCTCAACAAAATGCATGTATCGATGATGCAGATATGGACCTGGGAAATGGACTGACAACAAATGACATTAAAGAGAAACGACGCAAAACCTATAGTAAGAATCTATATTCCGCATTCAAACATGCCAAATACGTAGAAGGCAAGACTGTGTCTGAATTCTTCAAAAACATAGAGAAAGATAAGTATGGAAGCATAACCTATGGCAATATTGTGTTTGGAGCAATACAACATCTTCTGCTAATCTTAAGTAAAATAAATGATTTGCTCCAGAAACCATCTGACGATTTGCTTTTGAAGTATAGTGAGCAACAGAAAGAGAGATTCTTAAACGAATGCCAAGAGGCTGTTTCTAATGTTCAAAGAATCTGTGATGGTTCATATTCAAATAGAAGGAAAATCAATCTGCTTAAAGAATATCGCGATAAACTCAAGACAGAACTATCTAATTCTAAGTTGTTAGAATTGATTGGTAATGAGTTTACGAAATACGATATTGAAGACTATAGGAGCCAACATGGGAAAAATTCAATGACAGATGATGAGATCCGGACAGAATTGTCACTCAATGAGCTGATGGATGAATATAATAGTGGTAAAATTGCCAATATTAATATGCTTTTATTCAAGAACAGAAGGTTGATAAGTCGTACTGCTGTGTGTTCTTTCTTTGTATATGCTGAGATTCTGCCTATATTAAAAAAGAAGATGAACCTGTTGGACAAAGAGCAAGAAAAAAATCCAAAACTCTCATTTGATTCTGCCATCGCTACAGCTATTCAGCAAAACACTGATGCAGTAAAAGAAAATACAAAGGCTTTGGAATCGCTTTCCCTGAAACCGACTATTCAAGCAACTCATTATTACGAATCGGGAGCAACGCACGAAGATAAAAGCAAAACCCTTAAAGTCATGCATAGAGAAACGGCTGATACGCCACTATTGCAGGAAGAATAATAATCAATAATATAATATGAGCAACCATTATTATGCCGATGGGGCAATACATAATGACCATCACAAAGAATTGAACATTAATGGTAATATTTCAATGGAGCAACTCGTGCAGATTACCAAAGGTTTTTTAATGGATGAGGTTGATGAAAAACCAAACCAACAAAATACTTCGCCTGGCCCTCGCAAGCAGTTTCTTTTTATTGACGGAAGGGCGACGGTGGAGAATGTGAGTGTGAGGAACCGGGAGAAGGATCGGTTCTTGTGCTATCTAAGCGACCATAAGATGGGCAGCAGACGGCTTGTTGCGGTAAAGGGCGACGGGCTGAACAAGGTGGTGGTGTGCTTCTTGGTGTTATGGCGTGAGAAAGGACTTGTTGCTGAGAAGCCGTCGGGCGGTGCCGTGTTTAGGTTTCTTACAGAGGAATGCAGGCTGAAGACGGACATTACGAAAGAATCGTACGCCAACAAGGTGAGAGATTGGCTGCGAGGGAATGATTATGATGTAGAGACGTACAGGACGGTGAAAGACTGTTTTTAATACCAAGGCTGGTGGATGATTAGATTATTAATTATCCACCAGCCTTTTTTTTATTCTTGTTCTAACTTGTTGTTTGTAAGGCTTTGGCGTTTGCCGGAAGCTGATATTGCAGGTGGGCATTAATTGTCCACCCAATCCACCTCTGTTTCTTTCTTCTATCTTTGCACTCGTAATCCAGACGGCACGCCTGAGGGTTGCGAGTTTTTTTATTTAAATCATTAAAGATTATGACGAACGAAATCAAGATTTTCGAGAGTCCGGAGTTCGGAAGGATAAGGACGGTGAGTGATGAGAGGGGGGAGCCTTGGTTCTGTCTGGCGGATGTGTGCAAGGTGCTCGGGCTGAAGCAGAACGGTGTTGTGATGCGACTTGAAAAGGGGGTCATTTCAACTGAACCCCTTTCGACAAGAGGCGGAACGCAGATGGCTAACTTTGTAAGCGAGGACGGGCTTTATGATGTTATCCTCGACAGTCGCAAGCCTTCGGCAAGGGCTTTCCGCAAATGGGTGACTTCTGAGGTGCTGCCGCAGATCCGTCGGACGGGGGGATATGTTCCCTTGGAGGAGCAGGATGACGAGAAGACGATTCTGGCTAAGGCGGTGAGGATTCTGAACCGGACGCTGGAGCAGAAGGATGTGTTGCTCCGTCGGAAGGAGGAGCTGATAGAGGAGCAGCGGCCTAAGGTGGAGTTTGCGGATGCGCTGACGACGGGCGACGGCTGCATCCTGATGAGCGAGATGGCGAAGCTGCTGACGCGCAACGGTTATCCTACGGGACGCACGAGGCTGTACAGATGGATGAGGGAGCACGGCTATATCTTCAAGCGGTCGACGGAGCCGATTCAGATGTGGGTGGAGAGGGGTATCTTCGCCCAGTCGGTGACGGTGATAAAGACCAACCACGGCTCGGAAGAGAGAGTAACAACTAAGGTTACTGGCAAGGGTCAGGAGTATTTTCTGAGATTGCTTTGCAACCAATAGATAACTGACAAATAATAAATAATAACTACCAAATAATAACTAATAACTAATAAATAATAACTACGGAAAATGGAGACAAGAATCATGAGAGTGGTGCAGCAGGGCGAGGCTTTCGCTGTACAGAGCCAGAAGGCGGAGAGTGGTCAGGTGATGAAGTGCAACATCATGCTTCAGGAGCTTGGCGGCAAGTATGAGAACCAGTATGTGGCGGCTATGCTTGGCAATGTGGCGCTATGCCGTTTTGATGCGGGCACCTTGGTGGCGGTGACGCTGAGGTTTACGACGAGAGAGCATAACGGGGCACATTATCAGGACATCTTAGTGACTGACATAACGAAGTTTTGAATTAGGAGTTTATTATGAGCGTACACATTATATATTATAAGGACGGGGCTAAGCTTATGCGCCCTGTGAAGGACGAGATGGAGTATAGGCTTCTGCGCGACTCGGAGCGTAACCGTGGGGCGGAGAAGCGCATGATGGTGCAGATGAACTATTCGTGTCTGCCTAATGCCGACGGAGGGCTGAAGGGGGCGGAGCGTGTGAGCCGGTCGGTGGGGATGGATATCGACTTCGACCCCTCTTCGCCTGACTATGAGGAGAGGATGAGGAGCGTGCCGGAGCTGGTGATGGGCAGGAAGGAGGAGCTTGGGCTGCTGATGCTGGAGCGGTCGGCCAACAAGGGCTATCACGTGGTCTTTCGTCGCCGAGAGGGGATGACGCAGGAGGAGAACCTAAGATGGGCTTCGGAGCTGCTGGGCGTGGAGTATGACAAGGGGGCGAAGGACATTACGCGTGTGTTCTTTACGCCGCCGACGGACAGGCTGCTGTTTGTGGATAAGGAGCTTTTCGACAATCGGGAGGCAACTCTGAAGAAGGAGATTACGGATTTTTCTGATTCTTCTGATGCTGCTCGGAATAAGGGGATTACGGATTCGGCTGATTCTTCTGAGGCTGCGCCGACGGGGGCTTCGGACTGTTATCTGGGCATTCCTTATGCTGAAATTGTGCGCAAGTGGTGGGCGATGTATAATGACTCGCAGGAGCCTGTGAAGAGCAACCGCAATACGCTTACGTTTGAGCTGGCCGTGAATCTTCGTCATATCTGCGGCTTCGACCGTGGGTTGCTCGATAGGATTATTCCCTGCTATGACGGCTTCGCAGAGGCGGAGAAGCTGGCCTGTATTGACAATGCGCTGAGCGAGAAGCGCACGCAGATGCCGAAGCGGCTGAAGGACGTGCTCATTGCCATACGTCAGGAGCGCATGACGGACGGCGGTGCAGAGCAGGGCGAGGCGGACGGCATAGACGAGGCGCTGGCTAAGGACGACCTCTTCTATTACGAGGCGCTGCCACGAATGCCGCAGGGCGTGAAGGACTCCATCGACGCCGTGGGTCCGGCTCTGGCGCTGCCCGTGCTGACCGCCATCTGCCCCGTGATAGGTATGCTGGCGACGGGGGTGAGAGTGGACGTGCATGGCAAGATGAACTCGCTGAACCTTATATCGTATATCGCGGGCGACTTTGCCTCTGGCAAGGGCGGCATCGACCCTGTGGTGGAGGCTTGGACGGCTGAGGTGCGTGCCATGGACAAGATGTATCAGCAGCAGGAGGACGAGTGGCGTGCCAGGAAGCGTGCTGCGAAGAACAAGAAGGAGCAGCCTGAGGAGCTTAAGCTGCCTGTGCGCTGCCTGACGCTCAACAACACCGTTGCCAACCTTGCCGAACGTCTTTCCAACACAGGCGGCCAGCATGCTTTCTCGTTCACGCCCGAGGCAGACACGGTGGCGCAGAAATGGCGTTCTGCCATGAGCGACTTCTCCGTGATGCTCCGTCAGGCTTACGACGGCACGTGCTATGAGCGTGAGGCGAGGAGTGCGGACGCCGTGAACGTGCATATAGATAGGCTGTTGTGGAACGTGGTGATGTGCGGCACGCCTGACGCTCTCTATCGTGTGGTGACCAACTATACGGACGGCTTTCAGAGTCGAATAGCCTTGGCTCGTACGCCCGACAACACGTTTCAGCCGCTGACGGAGAATCTGCATGTGCTGACCGACAAGCAGCGTGAGCGCATCCGTCAGATAGCCCATCTGCTGCCTTTGATGGCTGGCGAGGTGGTGCTGCCGAAGCTGGAGGCGAGGGGCAGGCAATGGCTGGAGCGTGTGCGTCTGGAGACGATGAAGGATGACGACAAGGTGAAGGCTCGCCAGCGATTCCGCATCTGCCCTACGACTATTAGGATGATGACGTGCCTGATGCTCTGCCGTGTGGCTGGACAGCTGATTGACCGTCACGGTGTGGCTGGTGCTGAGACGCGGCTGAAGCAGCAGCCGGGGCTGTGGAAGGAGATGATCGTGAAACAGCAGCAACCGTCTTTCCTCGCCGCCTTTGACGTTCTGGCAGACTATCAGATTGAGAATGCCCTCCATTTCTTCCGTGAGCGCATAGAGGCTGCGTTCTCGTCGAAGGACTATTGCGGACACGCTGCTTCGGAGCGCACGAAGCGTGGCAAGAACGACTCTATCTTCGAGCGTCTGGACACGACGTTCAGTTTTGAACAGGCGCTGCAGCACAGCATAGCCGTGAAGGGATGCAATACGTCGCGCAACGCCGTGCATCAGATGCTGAAGAACTGGCGCAAGCAGGGACTGGTGACCGAATGTCAGAACCATAGGTATCGGAAGAATTAGGAATTGTCAGATTGTCATCTTGTCATTTTGTCAAAATTAAAAAACTAAGAATCACATTATGGTAATTGAAATCAAGCGTTATCGTTATTCGCCTTATGGCGTGGACGGTATGGTAATAATCAACGGGCGCACGATATGCGCCTCCGTGGAACATCCCCATAACTATCTGCCAGCCGGATGTTATCCCGTGACGCTGACTGCGGACAAGGCGTTGAGACGCAGGATGCCCACGCTGCCGCAGGGTGCCACGATAAGGGCTGGCAACGGTGTCTTTACGCTGCGTGACGGCAGCATCATTGTGGGTAGGCAGCACATACCGGGCGTGGTGGTAAGGTCGGGCGAGGAGTTCGGACGGCTGTTTGAGCGCATCGAGAAGAACGTGAAGCGTAAGAAGGGGGTTGTGGTGGTGATTACATAAGCGAACAGACGCTTGGCGTTTTCGCTGTGACGCGGCAACAACGAATTTTTTGCTTGGGGCTGGGGCGCTATTTATAGAACACGGATTTCACGGATTTCACGGATGCTGCTTGTGGTTGCTCTTCCAAGGGATTTCACGGATTCACCCCATTGTCACATCCCTACGCACCCAACATCCGTGTCATCCGTGCAATCCGTGTTCGTTCACATAAGCAGCCCATAGTGTTAGGGCGCGCTATTTATAGAACACGGATTCCACGGATTTCACGGATGCTGCTTGAGGTGGCTCTTCCAAGGAATTTCACGGATACTGCTTGTGGTGGCTCTTTTAAGGGATTTTAAGGATTCATGGCCAGTGTAGCATCCTCTACGCACCCAACATCCGTGTCATCCGTGCAATCCGTGTTCGTTTCACATAAGCAGCCCATAGTGTTAGTGTGCGCTATTTATAGAACACGGATTTCACGGATTTCACGGATGCTGCTTGAGGTAGCTCTTTTTAAGGATTCACGGCCATTGTCACATCCCTACGCACCCAACATCCGTGTCATCCGTGCAATCCGTGTTCGTTTCGCATAAGCAGCCCATAGTGTCAGGGCGCGCTATTTATAGAACACGGATTCCACGGATTTTACGGATGCTGCTTGTGGTGGCTCTTCCAAGGATTTTTCGGATTATAGTGTTGAATACGGATTTCTCTGATTTTCCATCATGTTATTATCCCACGAATTCGTCAATTCGTTTAATTCGTTGTTTCGTTGTCTGAGGCGACAGTATATGTTCGCTGTTTTGGCTATATGTGCATAAAACAATGTAAAAAATAAACAATTGTGGTATGTTTTGTTTTCCTTTTATTTTGTATTGTCTTCGAATTGCATTAACTTTGCAGATTATGGTACAGGTAAAAGTGAAAGACGCTGCCCTTCGTGAGGCGGCGATGCAAGATATGGATGCCTTCCTCGCGGTGTTTGTGAACGCCACGAAGGAGGCCATCGGTGGTGAGCTGAATGCTGAGAACATGCAGCAACTCAGTGTGTCGCAGATAACGCTGCTTGCCTACGACATCCTGCACGAGGAGGTTATGGACGGCGGCTTCGTGCAGCTTATCTATAACGGCTATGGCGGCTTTATCTTTGACAATCCCTTCGCCAAGGTGCTGCGCGACTGGGGATTGCGCGACCTTGCCAAGATGCTCTTTGCCGTGCGCAAGCTCTATAAGGAGCATGGCGCAAAGATATGCAGGGAGTGTGACGACGAGGAGTTTATGGCGATGTTCGAGCAATATTCTGACTTCGACGACTATGACGACGAGTTTGTGGAGAACGAGGAGGCTTGGACGGCTGCCGTGGCTCAGTACGTGGACAACCACATTGACGATTTTGTCATTATTGAAGAGTAAACAAGAGAGATGAACAAGGAACAGGAACTGAAAAGAAAGAAAAGTCCTGTAAGCATAAAGAACAAGAAGGCCTCCTTCGAATACTTCTTCGTGGAGACCTATACTGCAGGAATAGTGCTCACGGGTACTGAGATTAAGTCGATAAGGCTTGGAAAGGCAAGCCTTGTGGATACTTTCTGTTATATAAACAACCATGAGGTTTGGGTGAAGGGCATGAACATTTCGCCTTACTTCTACGGCTCGTTCAGCAACCATGAGGCACGCCGTGACCGCAAGCTGCTGCTGACGAAGCGCGAGATATACAAGCTGGAGAATGCCACCAAGCAGCCCGGATATACCATCGTGCCGACGCTGGTCTTCATAGACGAACACGGAAGGGCAAAGGTGGACATCGCTCTGTGCAGGGGCAAGAAGGAATATGACAAGCGCCAGACGCTCAAGGAAAAGGAAGACCGCAGAGAGATGGATAGGGCGATGAAGCACTATTAAGAGTTATTGATTAAGGAAAACGAATGAAGAAGACTTTACGAGAGGTCATCAAGGACAGGATAATCATATTGGACGGTGCGATGGGCACCATGATACAGCAGTACGGACTGGAGGAAGACGACTTCAGGGGTTATCGCTATCGCAACGCAGAGGGAATGATGAAGGGCAACAACGACATGCTGAACCTTACCCGACCGGACGTGATAGAGGATATTCACGCAAAGTATCTGATGGCGGGCGCCGACATCATCACCACCAACACGTTCAGCTCGCAGCGTGTGAGTCAGGCTGACTACGGGCTGGAGACGTCGGCACGCGAGATGGCGCTGGAAGGAGCACGCATCGCACGCAAGGCGGCTGACCGATACTCTACGGAGGAGAAGCCGCGCTTCGTGGCCGGATCGGTGGGACCGACGAACAAGACCTGCTCGATGAGTCCGGACGTGAGCAATCCTGCCGCACGTGAGCTGGACTACGCCACTCTCTACGAGGACTATCTGGAGCAGATTGAGGCTCTGGAAGAGGGTGGGGCGGACGCTGTGCTCATTGAGACCGTGTTTGACACGCTGAACGCGAAGGCTGCGATAGACGCCACGATGGAGGTGGAGCGCCGCACGGGACGCGACCTGCCGATAATGCTCAGCATCACGGTGAGCGACCTTGCCGGACGCACGTTGAGCGGACAGACGCTTGACGCCGTGCTCGCCAGCGTGAGCAGTTATCCGATTTTCTCGATAGGTCTGAACTGCTCGTTCGGTGCTGACCAGATGAAGCCGTTCATAAAGGAACTGGCACATCATGCACCTTATTATATAAGTGCCTATCCCAACGCCGGACTGCCCAACAGCTTGGGCGGATATGACGAAACGCCCGAGACGATGGCTCCGCAGATAGGGGAATACATCGACGAGGGACTGGTGAACATCATAGGCGGATGTTGCGGTACGACGGAGAAATTCATAGCCAAGTACGCCGAGATAGCCGAAGGCAAGACACCGCACCAGCCGCAGGAGAAGCCACGGACGATGTGGCTGAGCGGACTGGAGCTGCTGGACGTCACGCCCGACGTGCGCTTCGTGAACGTTGGCGAACGATGTAATGTGGCAGGCTCGCGCAAGTTTCTGCGTCTCATCAAGGAGAAGAATTATGAGGAGGCTGTGACCATCGCCCGAAAGCAGGTGGCTGACGGAGCGCTGGTCATAGACGTCAACATGGACGACGGACTGCTGGACGCCCGTGAGGAGATGCGCACCTTCCTCAATATCATAGCCTCGGAGCCGGACATCGCCAAGGTGCCGGTGATGATAGACTCGTCGAAGTGGGACGTGATAACAGCCGGACTGCAATGTGTGCAGGGAAAGTGTATCGTCAACTCGATTTCGCTGAAGGAAGGCGAGGAAGTGTTTCTCTCGCATGCCCGCGACGTGATGAGATACGGCGCAGCGGTGGTGGTGATGTGCTTCGACGAGAAGGGACAGGCCACGACGTACGAGCGACGCATCGAGATAGCCGGACGCGCCTACAAGCTCCTGACGGAGAAGGTGGGCATGAATCCGCTGGACATCATCTTCGACCCTAACGTGCTCGCCATCGCCACCGGCATGGAAGAGCATGACAATTATGCCGTGGACTTCATAAGAGCCACGGAATGGATAAAGCAGAATCTGCCCGGAGCGCACATCAGCGGAGGCGTAAGCAACCTCTCGTTCTCGTTCCGCGGCAACAACTATATACGTGAGGCGATGCACGCCGTGTTTCTCTATCATGCCATCCAGAAGGGAATGGACTTCGGCATTGTCAATCCTGCCACGAAGGTGGCTTACGGCGACATCCCTGCCGACCAATTAGAGATACTGGAGGACGTGGTGCTCAACCGCAAGGCGGACGCAGCAGAACGCCTCATAGAGCTGGCTGACCGGATAAAGCAGCAGCAGGAAGCGCTGAAGAACGGCGCAGCGGCTGGAGGCGCAGCAGCGGTAAGCAAGGCACAGCCCGAATGGCGCAAGGAGGACGTGGCAAAGCGCCTGTCCACAGCGCTGGTGAAGGGCGTGGCGGAATATATGGAGGAAGACATTCAGGAAGCCCTGACCGCCTTCCCGAAGGCCGTGGACATCATAGAAGGCCCGCTCATGGACGGCATGAACACGGTGGGCGAGCTGTTCGGTTGCGGCAAGATGTTCCTCCCGCAGGTGGTGAAGACCGCCCGAACGATGAAGAAGGCTGTGGCAATACTGCAGCCCTACATCGAAGCCGACAAGAAGGAGGGGACGACCACGGCCGGCAAGGTGCTGATGGCAACCGTCAAGGGCGACGTACATGACATCGGCAAGAACATCGTGTCGGTGGTGATGGCGTGCAACAACTATGACGTCGTGGACCTTGGCGTGATGGTTCCTGCCGAGCAGATTGTGAAGAAAGCCGTGACGGAGAAGGCAGACATGATAGGTCTGAGCGGTCTTATCACGCCGAGCCTGGAGGAAATGGTGAACGTGGCGACGGAGATGGAACGTGCCGGACTTGACTTGCCCATAATGGTGGGCGGAGCAACAACGTCCGAGATGCACGTGGCGCTGAAGATAGCCCCCATTTACAGCGGCATCGTGGTCTGGGTGAAGGATGCGGCGCAGAACCCCATCATAGCGCAGCGCCTCATGAACCCCGAGGAGAAGGCACGCTTCGCCAAGGAGCTGGACGAGAAGTACGCAAGGCTGCGTGACGAATACGCCGCCCATCAGAAGAAGCTGTCGTCCTTAGAGACGGCAAGAAGCAACAGGCTGGACCTGTTCGGATAAGGAACGGGCATACGGCTTTAGATTCTGTAACTTCAATATAGAAGACATAAAACATTTTTTATATATATAAAGACATCTATGGTATTCAAGAAGAAGAGAGTTTGGCATTGTCTCCCAGGACAGGAGCCGACTGAACTTGACAAGAAAGTGATGTATTGGGAAAACAAGGGAAAGACAGTTCCCTCACGTTCGCTCATCAAGACCCCGGAACAGATAGAGGGCATCCGCAGAAGTGGTGTCATCAATACGGGAGTGCTTGACGAAGTGGCAAAGAACATACGTGCCGGAATGAGCACGCTCGAGATAGACCAGATATGCTACGACTACTGCACGTCGCACGGAGCCATCCCCGCATGCCTTAACTACGAGGGATTCCCGAAGAGCGTCTGCACGAGCATCAACGAAGTGGTCTGCCACGGCATCCCCAAGGAGGAGGACATCCTTCAGGAGGGCGACATCATCAACGTGGACTTCACCACCATCCTTGACGGATATTACGCCGACGCTTCGCGCATGTTCATCATCGGCAAGACCACTCCCGAGAAGGAGCAGCTGGTGCGCGTGGCAAAGGAATGTCTGGAGATCGGCATGGAGGCAGCCAAGCCCTACAGCTTCGTGGGCGACATAGGACACGCCATCCAGAAGCACGCCGACAAATACCATTACGGCATCGTCCGCGACCTCTGCGGTCACGGCGTGGGACTGGAGTTCCACGAGGAGCCTGAGGTGACGCATTACGGACACCGTGGCACGGGCATGCTGCTCGTACCGGGCATGGTGTTCACCATAGAGCCGATGGTGAATATGGGCACATGGAAGGTGTTCATCGACGCTGACGACGAGTATGGCTGGGAGGTAATCACGGGCGACGAGAAGCCAAGCGCCCAGTGGGAGCACACCCTGCTGATGACCGAACACGGCGTGGAAGTCTTAACATTTTAGTATTTAGTATTTATTATTTAGTATTTATTATTTGGCTTGCGCCTTTATTGGACAACCGTGCCAATAAATAATAAATAAAAATATCGACTAATTAAATACAAAATACAAAATAATAAATAATAACTTAGGAAATGTATATATTAGGCATTGAGAGTAGCTGCGACGACACAAGTGCAGCAGTACTCAACGACAACATATTATTGAGCAATGTCACCGCCTCGCAAGCCGTACACCATGAGTATGGCGGCGTGGTGCCTGAGCTTGCTTCGCGTGCCCACCAGCAGAACATCGTGCCCGTGGTGAGCACCGCACTCAAGCGTGCCGGAATAACCAAGGAGCAGCTGTCAGCCGTGGCTTTCACACGCGGACCGGGCCTTATGGGATCGTTGCTCGTAGGCGTAAGCTTCACGAAGGGATTTGCCCGCAGCTTGGGCATTCCGATGATAGACGTAAACCACCTGCAGGGCCATGTGATGGCACACTTCATCAAGGAGAAGCCCGAGGACACCACGCCTCCCTTCCCGTTCCTGTGTCTGCTCGTTTCGGGCGGCAACTCGCAGATTGTGAAGGTGAACGCCTATAACGACATGGAGGTGCTCGGTCAGACCATCGACGACGCAGCAGGCGAAGCCATCGACAAATGCTCGAAGGTGATGGGACTGGGCTATCCTGGCGGTCCGATTATCGACAAGCTGGCACGTCAGGGCAATCCGCTGGCTTACAAGTTCTCCGAGCCGCACATTCCGGGCTTGGACTACAGCTTCAGCGGACTGAAGACGTCATTCCTCTACAGCCTTCGCAAATGGATTCAGGACGACCCTGACTTTATAGAACATCACAAGGAAGACCTCGCAGCCAGCCTGGAGCACACCATCGTGAACATTCTGATGAAGAAGCTGAAGCTCGCCGTGAAGCAGACCGGCATCAAGCACGTGGCAGTGGCAGGAGGCGTGTCGGCCAACAACGGCCTCCGCAACGCCTTCCACGACCACGCCAAGCGATACGGATGGACCATATACATTCCGAAGTTCAGCTACACCACGGACAACGCAGCGATGATCGGCGTGACGGGCTACTATAAGTTCCTGGACAAGGACTTCTGTTCGATAGACAAGCCGGCGTTCAGCAAGGTGACGTTCAAGTAAAGGAAGAGTTTTCAGCAAGTTTGGCTTTCAAGTAAGGATAATAACCATAACATATAACAGAACAATATGGAGTTTGAAAAGAAAATATTAAGTCGCGAGATTCAGCAGTTCCTTTATGGAGCGGGTATGACATTGGGAACCGTGGAGAGCTGCACGGGAGGCCGCATCGCAGAGTCGATAATAGCCGTGCCGGGCGCTTCAGCCTACTTTAAGGGTGGCATCATCGCCTACACCAACGACGTGAAGGAGAACCTCCTGGGCGTGTCGCACGACGTCATAGAGGAGAAGACTGCCGTGTGTGAGGAAGTGGCAAAGGAGATGGTGCAGGGAGCCATCAAGACCCTTGGCGTAGACTTCGCCATCGCCAGCACCGGAACAGCAGGTCCTGGAGGCGGCACGGCAGAGATTCCTGTAGGCATAATCTGGCTGGCCTGTGGCAACGCAGAGAAGACGGTGACATGCAAGCTGACCGAAGATTATGGTCGTGACATCAACCTCGCCATCGCCACCACCAAGGCACTTCAGATGTTTATCGGCTTCCTGAAGGAAGAGATGCCGAAGGAGAAGGAAGAGGGTAAGGCGCCTGTCATTCCTGTTACAGAGTAAGAACGGCTTACGGATGCCGATTCTCCGAAAAAAGGTCATTGAAAATGAGCGAAAAACAAAAAAACATTAAATACTTGCGATTATTTGGTGGAAAGTTTTGTAGTCTCAGAAAAAGTAGCTAATTTTGCACCCTGTTTGGAATAGGTATCAAAAACGAATACAAAAAAGCAGATAGAAATGTCGAAAATTTGTCAGATTACGGGAAAGAAAGCCCAGATAGGTAACAACGTATCGCATTCAAAGCATCGCACAAAGCGTTCTTTCGATGTGAACTTGTTCAGCAAGAAGTTCTTCTATGTTGAGGAGAACTGCTGGATCAGCCTCAAGATCAGCGCAGCGGGTCTGCGTCTTATTAACAAAGTGGGCTTGGATGCTGCCATCAAGCAGGCGGTGTCTAAAGGCTATTGTGACTGGAGTGACATTAAAGTAATAGGAGAATAAGTAAATGGCATCAAAGAAAGCAAAGGGCAACAGAGTACAGGTTATCCTCGAGTGCACCGAAATGAAGAACAGCGGTCTGCCAGGTACAAGTCGTTACGTAACGACCAAGAACCGTAAGAATACTCCTGATCGCATGGAATTAATGAAGTATAACCCCATCCTCAAGAAGATGACTCTTCACAAGGAGATTAAGTAATAATAAATAGACTATGGCAAAGAAAGCGGTCGCTACCCTCCACGAAGGTTCTACGGATGGTCGCGCATATACAAAGGTTATTAAAATGGTAAGAAGCCCGAAGACAGGCGCTTACGTATTTGATGAGCGTATGGTTGCCAATGAGGCAGTAAAGGATTTCTTCAAGAAGTAATCTTCTAAGAATCTACATATAGGAAGTGTGCTGGTCTGAAAAAGACCGGCACACTTTTTTTGTTTTGGTACGAGGGGAGTTGTTGGCTTGTTTATGGTAGGCTGCGTGGCTGCGGCGGGACGCCATAGCCTTCTGATTTGGCATTATATTATTGAAATACAAAGTGTTATAGAGGGTTAATAATCGTTTGTATGCGTTAGTTAATGGGGATAAAACTTGCACAATTGGCGATTTTTGTGTAATTTTGCACTCGATATTAAATGGCGGCACTTTCTTTTTGTATTAGAATGTCGTTCAGGATTAGCTAACGGAGTTTAGCATGTGTTGACTGGAATACCCCCAACAGATGCTTCGGGCTCTTTGTTCGGTCTGATGGTTTTCAGGCTATACGTATCCGTCTTTCGGTTTCTGATCCGAACCCGAGGCGCAGGGCGTTTAAGAGCAATGGTTCAGACTCCACAAACAACGTAATAATGTTTAAGATCTTTAGATTAGTAGTTTTATTTATCTTTGTAGTGGGAGCTTCTCCCGTATTTGGTGCAGAAAACGCAGTTGACTCAGAAGCTGTAAGCACAACAACAGCAGACGGGTTTGATTGGGAGCCCGTGATGAACGCCATTATCCACGTTGAAAGCCGTGGTAATGTGAAGGCTGTAAGCGGCAACTCTTGCGGCGCTATGCAGATAACCCCAATCCTTGTGGCAGAATGCAACAACATTCTGAAGAAACGCAAGAGCAAGAAGCGTTTTTCGCTTCGTGACAGGTTTGACTTGGCAAAGTCGAAGGAAATGTTCGTCCTTATCCAGTCATACTTCAATCCCCAGAACGATATCGAAAGGGCCATCCGAGCGTGGAACGGCGGCTATCGTTACAGCGTGAAGAGAACGCAGAAGTACTTTAACAAAGTGATGGCGTATCTCAACTCGAAAAACTAAGAAACTTATTCTTTATGTTATAATGATCCTGGCAAACTCGGTTTGTCGGGGTTTTTTGTTTTAAGAGGGTAGGGCTTTGAAAGAAATCTGGGCTTTTGCTTAACATAAATCAATTTTGAACGGATTTCTTAAATAATTTTGAAAAAAAACGTGGAAACGTTTGGTGTTTTCCCGGAATTACACTACCTTTGCACTCGCAATTCAGAAATGAGGTTGCTGACAAGCATTAACACTTGCACCCTTAGCTCAGTTGGTAGAGCAACTGACTCTTAATCAGTGGGTC
>ERZ1026890.88-NODE-88-length-71324-cov-27.528070_pt1 | contig 71324 bp, 59 predicted proteins | sample MGYA00380175_ERZ1026890 | MGnify/ENA primary metagenome ERZ1026890 (study PRJEB33269, sample SAMEA4719811) | human gut metagenome | biome: human-associated habitat; feature: organic feature; material: feces | place: Cameroon | collected 2013-10 ...
CCGGCCTTCCGGGAACGTCTCAGCGATGTTGAGGCCGCAACACCGGCAGTTTCAGTCGCACAAGTGGGTAAGTTAACGGCTGGCTGCTACGGACCGTAGGTCGGGTAAGGCGCCAGCCGCCACCCGGCAATAAAGCGGCTCCGTGCCTGATGGCATCGCCCGGTGGCGCTGCGCTTACCGGGCCTACGAGGTGTGATCCTGTGAGAGGCTCCTGTAGGCCGGGTAAGGCGCCAGCCGCCACCCGGCAATAAAGCGGCTCCGTGTCTGATAGCATCGCCCGGTGGCGCTGCGCTTACCGGGCCTGCGAGGTGTGAGCCTGTGAGAGGCCCCGGTAGGCCGGGTAAGGCGCAGCCGTCACCCGGCGAAATGACGGGTGCGGTGCCTGAAAGCGTGCCCGGCGGCGCCCTACTATTCCTGATGGCGGGTGACGTTGAGGATCTTCGCGCTGGCGCCGACCGGGAAATTGCTGAGGGCGCCGAAATCGCTGCCCTGATAGCCCATGATCTTGCCGTCAGTGCGCATCTGCTGCAGATCGATGAGGATCACCCCCAGCGTGGGAATGATTTTCTCCCGCCAGACGAACAAATAGAGATCCTCCGCCACCTGCACATAGTGGCAGCGATCGACATCCGCCAGCCCCTTTTCCACGCCGTCCAGACACTGCCAGGCGTAAAAATTGTCGTTGAGATAGATGTGCTCATAGCGCTCGGTCGGGCTATAGGTGTACTGATTGCGCATGCCGACCAGCGCGGTGGTAAAGCCCGGCAGCGGCCCCGGCTGGGCATCCAGGCGGGCGAAGACGAAACGGGCCTCAACCGCGGTCAGCGGCAATCCTTGTTCTACCCGGCTGAAGGCGTCCAGCCGCGCGGCGGCTTCGTCCGGCAGCTGGCCGTATACCAGCGTGGCATTGCGCTGCGTCAGGTTGCATACCGCGCTAATGCTGGCGTTATCCCGCTCCGGGTCAAGGAAGTCGATAAACAGAATGTCCGGGCGCAGGGCGGTCGCCCGCCAGGGGGCGCGCTTGCCGTTCCAGCTTAGCGTCTGCTCATCTTCGATAACCAGCTGCTGCGGCTCGCTCCCGGCGACATAAAAGGTAAAGTTTTCGCCTGCGGGCAGGCTGGCGGTAGCCAGCAGGTTACCGTGCGGCGCAAAACCATCGGCCAGCGCGCCGACCTGGATAAATACGGCTTCTGAAGTCATAGGGGCTCCTGAACAGAGTAGGGCGTTAGGCAAACGCCAGAGTGGGAACATCGACGATACTGGCCCCGCCGTCGGTGACCAGCGTAGCGCCGCTGATGATGGCGGCCTGCGGTGAACAGAGAAACTGACAGGCCTCGGCTATCTCCTCGGGGCTGGCGGGGCGGCGCAGCGGAACGTCACGACAGACCCGCTGATAAGCCTCAGTCAGCGACAGCCCTTCCGCCTGCATCAGCGGGTGCATCTCTTCATCCGCCATCGGCGTCGTGACCCAGCCGGGACAGACGGCGTTAGCGCGTACCCCCTGGGGGCCATAATCGCGGGCGACGGAGCGCATCAGGCCGATTAAAGCGTGTTTGGCGGTGACGTAGCCGCAGGCCTGCGGCCCGGCGGCCAGAGAGGCGATGGATGCGACAAACAGCACATTGCCGCGGCGGGCAATCAGCGAAGGCAGACAGGCGCGAACGCTGGCGAAGGCGCTGGTGAGATTGCCGTCCAGCGCCTCGCGCCATTGGCGGTCGCTGGTCTCGGCGGCGGGGCTGTTGCCCATCCCGCCGGCGCTGCAGATGAGGGCATCAATCCCGCCGGTCTGGTCGAGGATGGCCGGTAGCAGCCGCTGGCGCCACACCTCGCCGTCGGCGGCATTGCCCACCAGCGCCGTGGCGCCGGTCTCATTGGCGACAGCCTGCAGCGGCGCTTCGCGCCGTCCGGTAATAAACACCCGGTCGCCCGCGGCGCGCATCAGCCGCGCGCAGGCAGCGCCAATTCCGGTTCCACCGCCGGTTATCACCACGACTCTCGCCATCCGCACTCTCCTGTAATGGGGTTTCCGATTACCTTAAAAAGCGCGTCAGGTCCCGGCTATCGCCCGGAAGAACGATAGCCGTGGTGGTTAATGGATCTCGCTCACAGGGATCGCCTGCGGCGCAGGCACCGGCTTCATGGTGGCGGGGTCGACTGCCAGATAGCGCCCGGTTTTGCTGTCGATGCCGACGTAGTCGATCATCTTGCCCTGTGCCCGGGTGACCATGGTGCGCTTAGCAAATGCCTCGTAGGCCTCGCTCATGGCTTTGACCCGATCGGGATGTTCGGCCGCGACATCATGCGTCTCCAGCGGGTCGTCGTGCAGATTAAATAGCTGCCACGGCGCGTCGCCGGCGGTGAGGCCGCGCGGCACCAGCCGTCGCAGCTTCCATTCGCCATCGACCCAGGCCGCCTGATGATGCAGTTCAACCCCGTAGTTGCCGCGCGGCGGCTCCTGTACTTCGCCGGTGAGATAGCGCTTAAAGCTGACGCCGATCATCGGCAACACCGGCTTTTTCGCCAGCGACTTGTTCGGATCGATGCCGGCGAATTCATATAGCGTCGGCGCCACGTCATACACCGCCATCGTCGAGGCGTCGATTTTACCGTGGCGGGTGATCCCGGGACCGGAGATCATAAAGTCGGTATTGATGCCGCCCTGGGCGCTGGTGGTTTTGTGATAATTGGCGTAGGGGGCGTTGCTGACGTTGGCCCAGTGGGGGCCGTAGGAGACAAATGATCCTTTGCGGCCGACGTTGTCATAGCTGTTATCGAACTGCTTCCAGAATTCCGGGGTAGATTCGTAGTAGAAACCCTGCGCCGGGTTGGCGCCGTTATCGGTTAAAAAGACCAGCAGGGTATTTTTATCGCGCCCGGTTTGTTTCAGCGTCTCCATCAGGGTGCCGATTTGCGCGTCCATATTGGCGATCATCGCCGCATACACCTGCATCACTTTCGCCGTATATTTCTGCTGCTCTGGCGTTAGCGCCTCCCACTCTTTATCCAGCTCCAGATGCGGCAGCGGGGTATCGTCATGGATAATTCCCAGCGCTTTCAGGCGGGCGATGCGCTGGCGATAGACCTCGGCGTAACCCTGCTCATACTGGCCTTTGAAGCGCTTAATCCACTCGTCCGGCGCCTGCAGGGGATCATGAGGGGCGGTGAAGGCCAGCCAGGCGAAGACCGGCTGTTCCTTCGGCGTCGCTTTAATCCAGCTGTTCATCTGGCGGGTGTAGGCTTCGCTGGAGTAAAAATCATCCGGTAGGGAGACGCGCTCGCCGTCGCGGGTGTAGTAGGTGTGGAAGGCTTCAACGGTCCCCAGCGGTATCGCGTCGTTAAAGTGGCTGGTGCCGCCGCCCATAAAGGCGAAGGCGTGGTTAAAGCCGCGATCTTTCGGCGTGGCGCCGGGAACAAAACCGAGGTGCCATTTACCGGCCATCAGGGTGTTATACCCCGCGTCTTTAAAGCGCTCGGCCATGGTGGTGACGCGGTCGGTCAGCCGCAGCTCGTAGCCCTCCTTGCCAATGGTGCTGTCGTACCACCACATGCCGCCCATCCCAGCCTGCTGGTTACTGTTGCCGGTGAGCAGCATTGAGCGCGCCGGGGCCGACATCGGCGAGGTGTAATACTGGCTCATGCGCATTCCCTGCTCGGCCATCGCCTGCAGGTTGGGGGTGGGGATCTCGCCGCCAAAGGGGCTGATGTCCGAGTAGCCCATATCATCGGCGATAATCACGATGACGTTTGGACGCTCCTGCTGCGCGGCGTGCGCGCCACCGGCGAGGATCATGCTGACCGCCGCGGCCATGGCTTTTTTGTTCACGACTGACTCTCCTGTTCAGAGGGGGATATCATCAGGGTAAGGCGCTACGCAGTATGCGCAGTCCCAACAAACGCGGCCCGCCAGGCCTTCAGGCCATTAAGGTCGCGGGAAAAGGGGCGTACTGGCGCGAGGATGTCGCTAAAGAAGCGGTAGTAGCCTCCGCAGAGGCGGTTGTTGCCTGCGGCGTTGAGATGCGCCGGGCAGCCGCCCTGGCAGACCATTTTTACCGAGCAAGTCTGGCATTCGCGGCGCAGACTTTTCTGCTGACCGAACGGCAGTTGCACCGAGGCGTCGACCGCGGCGGCGAGCGTCTGCTCATCGAGGCGGCCCAGCCGATGTTCGGCGTTGATCAGGTGGTCGCAGGCGTAGAGCTGTCCGTCGGGCTCCATCACCAGGTTGCTGCCGCAGCGGGCGCTGTGCACGCAGCTGCCGCTGGTATGAGTGAAATACTGCGCCCACGCCTGTTCGATATTGATAACGAACACCCGCCCCCTATCGCAGCGCTTCCGCCACTGTCGCCAGATGCCGACCATAAAACGTCCCCAGTTATCGGCGCTGAGCTGGTATCCTTCGCGCAGGGCCGCGCCTTCGCTCATCAGCGGCTGAAACTGCAGATAGCGCGCGCCGAGGCTGACCAGCCGGTCATAAATCGCCGCCGCGTGGGCCGCCATCTCGTTATGCACCACCACCAGCAGATTAAAGTCCACCTGATGCTGATGGAGCAGGTCAATGCCGCGCAGCGCCGCCGACCAGGTCGATCGGCCGCGTTTATCCGGACGATGGTAGTCCTGCAGCGCTTCGTTGCCTTCGAGGCTCAACCCGATAATAAAACCATGTTCGCGGAACAGTCGGCACCATGCGTCGTTGATCAGCGTCCCGTTGGTCTGCAGGCTGTTGCTGATAGTCACGCCGTCGGGGGCATAGCGCGCCTGCAGGGCGAGCGCTTTTTTGTAGAAGCTCAGGCCGGCCAGCAGCGGCTCGCCCCCCTGCCAGACAAAGTTGATTTCCCGCGCGCCGGCGGGCTGGGCGGCAATATAGCGGCGGATAAACTGCTCCAGCCGCGCGTCATCCATCTTGTTGACCGGCGTTTCGTCCTGCGGGTAATAGCAATAGCGGCAGGCGAGATTGCAGGCGGGGCCAATCGGCTTCATCAGAATATGAAACGGCACCGGCGAGCGCGGCTCAGCGGCCAGCGGAATTTGCTGCTGGCGCAGGGCGGCGATATTCAGCATCGGCTTATCCTCGGTTAATGACCGGTGCTGTTGATATTATTTTGGCAACAGCGGGTCTGGCGTAATCACATGATTAAGCCGCGGCGAAAATTAATTGCATCCTGTTAAGGGTATAAGTGAAAAAAAACAAAAATCCATCGTTCTTTAGGATGAGAATCACGCGTCGGGAATAGGGTTTTTTTATCACCAGGGGCAGGTACGCCGGGTGTTAATCTTATTTGTTTATGTTTTAACGCCGCTATCGTAAAGCATGGCCGGGGTGTTTTTTAAATGCTTTATATAACAATGTATTGCTGAAAATTTTGTAACGGCTATCACATTGTTAATATGTTAATGATTGTGTTACTTAAATGTGAAATGTATGCTTCAATTATCAGTAGTCATCCATGTGTCATGTACCATCATCTCGACGGGGAGGCCCTATCATGTCTGCTTTGTTAAAAGCCAGCCGTAATGATGCGATAATAGCCCGTTGTTTACAGACTATTTCCCAGTTAATTCCACTAACTTCAGCGGTGTTTTATCGAGTAAATAATCGTTTAAAACCCGAAAACTATATATTGCATAATATTTCCGATAATACGCACCAACAATATCTGGAAAACTTCCAGCCGCTGGATCCGCTTCTGCCGTCGCACTTTAGCCACCAGAACACCACCGTGGCGGCGATGACGCCGCGGCTCTGCGACCGCAACCGGCATTACTATCATGAATTTATGTTGCCGAATAACGTGCGCGACATGACCGAGATCTTTATCCGCCGCGAGCGGCGGATCGTCGCCGGTATCTCGCTGATGCGCGACGTGCCTTTCTCCAGCGAAGAGCGCCAGCGGGCCCAGGCGGTGCTGCCGCTGGTAGAGCTGGCCATTCGCGACTGCCTGCAGGAAGAAGATGATTTGCCCGCCATCCTGACGGCGAAAGAGCGGGAAATCGTCGGCATGGTGCGCGAAGGCGCCAGCAATAAGCTGATTGCCCGCCAGCTGGATATCTCGCTCTCGACGGTAAAAACGCACCTGCGCAATATTTTCGCCAAGACCGAAGTGGTCAATCGTACCGAACTGGTTTCCCGAACCTGGATGCCGGCCGCTCAGCGTACGCTGCATCTGTAATCTGACTTTCGCATCCCGCGCGCGCCGTGGCAGCACGGCGTTTTCCTGATGCCTGTGGGTATCACTCCCTGGAGGATCCCCCGGGGGGAGGCTTTTTTGACCGGAGCACGCCCTACGATGTCGAGTACACCTCTCACTGAAAATGCGCTTTCCCGGCCCGCCGGGCTGGTGGTGTCCCTGCGTTTGCTGGCGGCGATCGTGATTTTTGCCGCTATTGCGCCGGGTATTCTGATGACCGCGCCGGCGGTAGCGGCGCAGCTGGCCAGCGAATGGCAGCTAAAACCTGGGCAGATCGGCTGGCTGTTCTCAGCGGAGCTGGGGGCGATGAGCCTGGCGACGCTCCCGGCGTGGTGGTGGATGAGCCGCCTCGACTGGCGGCGGGTTGCCCTGACGGCCGGGGTGGTGTTTCTGGCCGCCAACCTCGCCTCGGCGGTGGTCACCCAGTACGAGACGCTGCTGGCGGCGCGCTTTATCGCCTCGCTGGCGGGCGGCACGTTGATGATTTTGTGCATCAGCTGCGCGGCCGGAACGCCGAACCCGTCGCGGGTCTACGCCTTCTGGGTGCTCGGGCAACTGCTGTTAGGGATGCTTGGCCTGCTGGCGCTGCCCGGCCTGTTCGCGACCTTTGGCCTGAAGGTGGTGTATCTGATCCTCGCCGCCATCATGCTCTGCTGTTTGCCGCTGGTATCCGCTTTCCCTCCGCGCTTTCAACCGCTTTCAGTCTCCCGCCAGCAGCCGTCGACGGCGCTGTGGCGTCAGGCGCTGGCGGTGCTGGCGGTGCTCACTTTCTATATCAGCCTCAGCGCCGTGTGGACCTTTATCGGCACCATCGGCAGCGCGGCGGGGCTGAGCCCGACGCAGGTCGGTCTGGTGCTGGCGGCGGCGACGGTTTGCGGCATTATCGGCGCCGGCGGCGCGGCCCTGCGCGGCACCCGGCGGGCCGATCGTTTACCGGTGTGGCTGGGCTACGGCCTGTTGATCGTCAGCGTTGGGCTGCTGATCGGCCAGCCGCTGCTGGTGCGTTACGCCATCGCGGCGCTGCTGTTTAAGTTCACCTGGACCTTCGTGCTGCCCTTTATTCTCGCCCGCGTGGCCGGGCTCGATAACAGCGGTCGGCTGATGAACAGCATCAATCTGGTGATCGGCGGCGGCATGGCGGCTGGCCCGGCGCTTGCGGGGGCCTTACTGCAACACTTCGCCAGCGCCGACCCGCTGCTGGCGGCGGCAGGCGTCTGCGCGCTGCTGTCACTGATTTTAATTGTGGCGGCGTCCGCCGCCGGGAAGGCTTAGCCCACGGGAGGATAGAGTGAAAAGAAAAACCGGTTTCTTCTTTGATGAACGTTGTTTCTGGCACAGTACCGGTCTGCACGCGGTGACGCTGCCGGTGGGCGGGTGGGTACAGCCGCCCGCCGGCGGCGGTCATGCTGAGTCGCCAGAGACCAAACGGCGGATGAAAAACCTGATGGATGTCTCCGGGCTGACGCCGCAGCTGGCGCTGCGCAGCGCGGCGCCGGCGAGCCTTGAGGACCTGCGGCGGATCCACCCCGACAGCTATCTGGAGCGCTTCAAGGCGATAAGCGATAACGGCGGCGGCATGCTCGGCAAAGAGGCGCCGCTGGGGCCGGGCAGTTATGAAATCGCCTGTCTTTCCGCCGGGCTGGCCTGTGCGGCGGTGGAAGCGGTGCTGAAGGGGGAGCTGGATAACGCCTATTCGCTGTCGCGCCCGCCCGGACACCACTGTCTGCCGGACCAGTCGATGGGATTTTGTTTCCTCGCCAATATTCCCATTGCCGTCGAGCGAGCGAAAGCGCAGCTGGGGCTGGGCAAGGTGGCGATCATTGACTGGGATGTTCACCACGGCAACGGCACCCAGCATATCTACCTGCAGCGCGACGACGTACTGACTATCTCCTTGCATCAGGACGGCTGCTTCCCGCCGGGCTACGCCGGCGAGGACGATCGCGGCGTGGGCGCGGGCGAAGGTTACAACATCAATATTCCGCTGTTGGCCGGGGCGGGGGATGACAGCTGGCGCTATGCGCTGGAAACTATCGTTATTCCGGCGCTGGCGCGTTTTGAGCCGGAGCTGATTATTATCGCCTGCGGCTATGACGCCAACGCCATGGATCCATTAGCGCGGATGCAGCTGCACAGCGATAGCTTCCGGGCGATGACCGAACAGGTCCAGCAGGCGGCGGATCGCCTGTGCGGCGGGAAACTGGTGATGGTGCACGAGGGCGGCTACGCCGAGTCCTACGTGCCGTTCTGCGGCCTGGCGGTGATGGAAGCCCTGAGCGGCATCCGCACCGAGGTCCAGGATCCGCTGCTGGAATTTATTCAACAGCAGCAGCCGCGGACGGAGTTTGCGCAGTTCCAACGGCAGGCTATCGATCGGCTGGCGCAACGGCTTGGATTAACATAACCCGCTTACGATGGCTGCATTAGTCAATATTGGCATGTTTAATCTGGGAAATGTGCTGGAGGCATAGGCTTGCGGTGTGACTATTGCCGCTGGTTTTGGTCTGGCCTCACCGAACTGGGCGGTCGCTGTTCTGTCCTTTATTGCGCTGGGACTGGCTTATCCAGCGCGGCTCAGCTCTCGTAAAGGGTATGCGTTAAATACTGATTCTTGCTGAGGAAATAAGGAAAAACTATTACTTAGCCTATAAATAATTAATGGCTAAGGTGGACATCTTTTAAGGTCTGGCTGATGTCCACTTCAAGCTCTAAGCTTTCTGATAGGCTGCTTTTGAAACAGACTTAGGGTAGGATTTTTCCGTTTACTAGCGGACTCAAACCACACTTCCTGCAGCATATTCGTAAGTCCAATGAATTGGCAGTTCTCACCTTTTGAAAACGCAGTCAAAGCATATTCAAATTCCATTTCACCGCACAAATCAACATCATATACGGAAATAATGTAAAGGATCGGTGGTAATCGGCCAAAAATTCATCAAGTTAATCATTAACTGCGACCATTGAAGAAGTCACATAGAGCCGAAATTCCATTACTTGGCGATCCTGAAACGTCAGAGCAGGGGTGAACAGAAATTAAGTATATTGTCTGACTGTTCAGAGCGGGCAGAGCATGTTCCGACAACGGAATGCCGTAACGCGGATTCTGGTTTTGCTGAATGGGCAAAGCTGATGGCAAATCTCTAGGCGTTAATAAAATTAATCATTTGATTTTTAATGTTTTTATTTCGCGTTATGCCATGTTGGCAAAAATGATTAAAGATTTTTTTGTGACCTCAGACTCAAATCTTAACGACGCTGGTTGCGTTAATCGTGTGGTGAAGAGTAACTTTCAGACAGGTTGAACATAGTTGTACATAGACAAGTATACCTGTCACTGTTCAAATCATATGACATTGACAGACTTTATGAGGCCAAACGCGATGTCGTTAAATTCAAAACTTGAACATGAACTCATTCTCCTGAATGAGCCCCCACTGAACAGAAATACACTGTTCAATTATGTCAGCAAGTTGTTGCTTTCAAAAAACTATGTAGAACCGAGCTACCCGGAGGCATTGATTGCCCGAGAAGAAAATCACCCAACAGCAATGCAACTGGAAAGAATGGGTGTTGCCATCCCTCATGTTGATGTCGAGCATGTCCGGGAAGAAAAACTGGTCGTAGTCACTTGTCCTGAGGGGATCGTCTTTAATCAGGCTGAGGACCCGGACTGCACCATGAAAGTGAATGTGATCTTCTTCTTACTGCTCAAAGAAAAAGATGCACATCTTGAATTTTTGATGAAGCTAATATCGCTTTTTCAGCGCAGCAATGAAATGGACCAAATCCTTTGGGCAAAATCAAAAGATGATGTTATGGAGCTTCTGGCCAAGAGTCTTTATTAATAAATTGTAAGCGTGAATTTTATTATCCTGTTACCCTAATTAAAACCTGGAGTCTGAAATGAACAAAAAAATTATCTTCGCCTGTACCAGCGGTATTGCGACTTCTGCAGTAGCAACTGAAAAAGTGGTTCAGTACTGCAAAGGTCAGGGTATTAATGTTGAGCCCATTCAGTCCAATATCGGCACGATTGGTAAACAGGATGGCATGGCTGATTTAATTATCGTGACATCCGCGGTTAAGACGGAACTGAAAACACCGGTCCTGAATGGCCTTCCTTTGCTGACCGGATTTGGCGAAGAAGAATTACTGGAAAAAATCGTAGCCATCCTGAAACAATAAAGGTGAGCATGATGGATAAAGTATTTTCCGCCGTCCAGTATATTCTGGGGCTCGGACCGACGATCATGTTGCCGATAATTATATTTATCATGGCAATGTGTCTTCAGACAGGTTTCAGCCGGGCATTACGCTCGGCGCTGACCATCGGTATGGGTTTCATCGGCATCTTTCTGGTCTTTGGTTTACTGGTCGACAGCTTGGGGCCGGCTGCCAAAGAAATGGTCAGCCACACCGGGATCGATTTACCGGTTGTTGACCTGGGCTGGACTCCGCTGGCAGCCATTGCCTGGGCCTCTCAGGTCGCACCGTTTGTTGTACCGATGACGATCGGTATTAACGTACTGATGCTAACCCTGAACTGGACCAAGACGGTTGACATCGATGTCTGGAACTTCTGGCATTTCTCGATGGTCGGCGCCATGGTTTACGGGGTGACGGGCAACTTCTTCTTTGGGCTGCTAATTGCCGGTGTCACCGCAGCGATTACCTTTGTGATGGCTGACTGGTGTGCTCCGATGATCCAGAAGTACTTCAACCTGCCGGGGATTTCGCTACCCACACTGTCATCGGTTATTTTCTTCCCGATCGGTGTGCTGGGGAATATGGTGCTCGATAAAATCCCGGGCATTAACAAACTGAATGCCGATCCGGATCAGATCCAGAAGCGCTTTGGCGTCTTTGGTGAGCCGATGATGCTGGGTGTGATTCTGGGGGCAGGGATTGGCTTGCTGGCAGAATATGATGTCAAAGGTGTCCTTAACCTGGCGATGAGCCTCGGTGCGGTAATGCTGATTATGCCCCGCATGGTTAAGTTGCTGATGGAAGGCCTGCTGCCGCTGTCTGACGCTGTGCGTAGCTTCCTCAAAAAACGTTATCCTGACCGTCACGATCTGTATATCGGTCTGGATATCGCGGTTGCTGTGGGGCATCCGTCAGTACTGTCAACTGCGCTGTTGCTTATCCCCGTCGGGGTATTGCTGGCGGTGGTACTGCCAGGTAACCGTTTGCTGCCACTGGGTGACCTGGCGAACATTTGGGTACCGATTTCCATGGTGGTACTGGCCTGTCGAGGCAATATTGTCAGGGCGTTTATCATTGGCATTCCATGCCTGGCGGTAAACCTGTATGTGGCTTCGGCTGCTGCGCCGATACTGACTAAGATTGCCCGGGATATGAATTTCCCAGTGAAAACGGACGGTGAAATTTCCAGCCTGCTGGACGGTGGTAACCCGTATCGTTTCTGGGCTGTCAAAATATTTGAAGGAAATTCCATTGCCCTGGTGCTTATTCCCGTTATTTTCCTGCTGTGTCTGTGGCTATATCGTGTCACTAAAAAACAGCTAAAAGCAGAAGAGGTGGCAGAAAATGAAGCAGCCTCGGCTGATATTCCTTTAGCAAAATAAGCCTGTCTATTCAGAAGCAGAGGGTTCTGCTTCTGAATCAAACAAACGTAGTCCCTTGCAAGAAAAGGGGAAAGTGATGTATACGATCGGAATCGATATTGGCACGACCAATTGTAAGGTGTGCTTGTTCGAAATTCCTTCTCTGGAATTAATTAATCAGTATAGTTTCAGAACGCCCAAAATTGTGGACGGAGAAGATACAGATTTTGATGTTCGCCTTATCTGGGACGGGGTTCTCCATGGTCTCAGAACGATAACGAATATTTTGGATAATGCAGGGAAGATCAGCGCAGTAGCGGTCGCCAGTGTGGGGGAAGCCGGTGTTTTGCTGGATGATAATGATAATGTCATTGGCCCGGTACTGACCTGGTATGACACCCGTCCGAAACAGCAGTTGGAAAACATTATTTCGGCTATGGATATTGAGCATATATATGAAATAACCGGTATCCCAGCGCATTCAAATTACAGTATTAATAAAATTAAATGGCTGAAGGATAATATCAGTAATGCAAGTGAAGGCCGAAAATGGTTATGCCTGGCGGAATACATTGCCTTTAAATTATCCGGTGTCAAACGTTCGGAATATTCTCTGGCATCACGGACGATGGCATTAAACATCGCTGAGTTGAACTGGGATGAACAGCTGATTAATGCTGCAGAACTTTCCCCTTCTTTATTCAGTCCGTTGGTCCAGGCGGGCGAGGCTATAGGCACCGTCACGTCTGGTGTTTCCGAACTGACCGGGCTGACAACGAATACCCGTGTCGCAATCGCCGGGCATGATCATATGTGCGGTTCTGTGGCCGTCGGATTGACCAGCGAAGATCAGATCCTGAATTCTACAGGAACGACAGAGGGATTACTGGTGGTGACCGAAGCGGTCAACAACACCGGGCGGTTCTTCCGTGCTCGGGTGTCAAATGGCGTACATGTGCTTCCGGGGCTTCATTCCCTCTATGCGTCATTGCCGTCTGCCGGGTATGCCATTGAATGGTTCAGAAATCTCTTTGAGCTCGATATGCCCGCCTTCCTGAGGATGGTGGATACACTGCGTAACGAGCAGGACATGGCTATGGCTGGCGCGCTTGATGGTGTCTTCATTCCCCATTTGCGGGGCAGCGGTCCGCCGGACAGAAACACCTGGTCCCGCGCATTAATTTACGGCCTTGATGATAAGTCCAGACCAGAAGATATCCTGCGTTTTGTGTTCCAGGGGTTGTGCTTTGAACTGCGAAACTTGCTGGATTTATACGAAACGCTGACTGGGAAAGATTATCCGGTTGTGAATGTGATTGGGGCTGCCTGTAAAAACCCGTACTGGTTGCAGCTTAAGGCCAACATTCTTAACCGGGAAATTTTGGCCTGCAATGTCAATGAGGCAGTGAGCAAAGGGGCCGCCATGCTTGCAGCGAAAGCCGCAGGTGTGGAGGTAGAGTGTTTGCCTGGCACTAATGGAGAACAGACCTGTCGCTACCTGCCGGAAATTGATGCTGTGGCGCACTATCAGGCAATTTACACTCAGGTCTATAAGCCGCTTTATGAATCCAAGATGCGTACTGAGCGTCTCTGTAATGGAGTTAACTAATGAAAGCCAGCGTTTACTACAGTAAAAATGATATCCGGTATGAAGATGTTGAAGTGCCAGAAATTGGCGACGGCGACATGCTCATCAAAATGCACTCCTGTGGCCTGTGCGGTACCGACATTCATAAAGCTCAGCACCAGACAGTGACCGGCCCGGTGATCCTCGGTCATGAAGTGTCGGGGGAAGTGGTGAAAATCGGCAAGGATGTCACCCGCTACCGGGTGGGTGAACGGGTGGTGACCGCTATTCATGTTCCCTGCTTTAACTGCCATTACTGTGACCGGGGGTTCTTCACCCTATGCGACCAGTTCAAGAAAACGAATCTGGAACCCGGCGGGTTCAGTGAGTTTATTCGTATCCCACGCCTGCATGTTGAGCACCTGACGCACCGAATTATCGATAGTCTTGACTGGGATCGGGCGGCAATGATTGAGCCTGTCGCCTGCTGCCTGCATGGCCTGAAATCGTCCAATATCCATCCGAAAGATACGGTGCTGGTACTGGGCTGCGGGACCATTGGGCTGGTCAGCGCTCAGTTGGCGGCCCTGAAAGGTGCCTCGACCGTAATTGTTTCCGATTTTTCCCGGTTCAAGCGTGAACTGGCGCTGAAGGTGGGGGTCACCCATGCGATCGACCCGGCAAACGAAGATGTCGAAACCCGGGTGGCAGAAATCACCCAAGGGAAAGGCCCGGATGTGGTGATCATCGCCGCCGGGGTTTCGTCCCTGGTTTCTCAGGCCGTCAATGTTGTACGCCGTGGGGGGAGAATTGTTGTGTTCTCACCATTTGATAAAAATCCGGTCGTAGAAATTGATGCCGGCAGGCTGTTCCGTGATGAAATTTCCATCGTGGGCACCTATTCATTGACGCCTTATGAAATGAAAGAAGCGATTGAGATTGTGGAAAAAGACAAAATCAATACGAAGGACATGATCACTCATACCTGGCCGCTGTCCCGTATTCCTGAAGCGATTGAGTTTGCTTCCAATCCGGATAATGACGTTCTGAAAGTCATTATTAAAGCTGACGCATGACGGATGCGCCCCCGTAAATCTGTACGGGGGCTCAATGCGGGAAGGAAAGTGTTGCCACACGGACGCAATAGGTGGGGCTGAAACTGTGAAGCTGGTCATATAGTTTAATTTTTGAAAACGCTGTATTATCAAGAGTTGTTCATACTTGTATACAGATGATCTACACAGGAGAAGCACCACATGAGTACCATACTGCAAGACTCTGAAATTCCATTATATATGCAGGTTTCTGAGTGGGTTCGCGGAAAAATTTATAAAGGTGAACTGGGGAAAGGGGACCGAATCCCGTCTGAAAATCAGATCATGGAAATACTTCAGGTCAGTCGGGGCACGGTAAAGAAAGGTGTCACCATGCTGGTCAATGAGGGGTTGCTGGTTCAGGTTCAGGGAAAGGGGACCTTTGTGAAAAAAGAGAATATCTCTTACTCACTGGGGGAAGGATTGCTTTCTTTCGCAGAGTCGCTTGAAAGTCAGCACTTATCTTTTACAACCGAGGTAATTGATTCATATATCGAGAAGGCCTCAAAAGGAGTGGCGGAAAAGTTGCAGATAGAACCTGGTACACCCATTTTTTTCCTTAAACGGATCCGTAGTGTGGATGGGGAAAGGGTCATGTTAATTGAAAATAGAATCAATATGGCGCTGTGTCCGGGAATAACCGAGGTTGATTTTAATAAGCATAACCTGTTCCAGACCGTCGAAACCATGACGGGAAGAACAATTGAATACTCTGAAAGTCGCTATGCCGCGAAAATTGTAGGTAGTGAACGGGGACACTATCTGGAAGTAAATGAAGAAGCACCGGTGCTTCATCTGGAACAACTGGTTTTCCTCGATAATCATATGCCATTTGATTTTGGCAATGTCTGGCTGAAATCAGATAAATATTATTTGGGTACAGTACTTCAACGAAGAAAGAGGTAAATATCATGCCATTAGTAAACGGTAATATCCTGCTCGATCGTATCCGTGAAAAACGTGTCCTGGCGGGTGCCTTCAACACCACTAACCTGGAAACCACTATTTCGATTCTGGACGCGATTGAGCGTTCAGGATTGCCTAACTTTATTCAGATAGCACCGACAAACGCAAAACTGTCGGGTTATGACTATATCTATGAAATCGTGCGTAAACGCGCTGCGACCATGGATGTGCCGGTCAGTCTCCATCTTGATCATGGTAAAGAGCTGGATGATGTTAAGCGAGCTGTTCGCGCAGGCTTCACCTCAGTGATGATTGACGGTGCAGAGTTGCCGTATGAAGAAAATATTGCGTTTACTAAAGAAGCTGTAGATTTCTGTAAATCGTTTGGCGTACCTGTAGAAGCGGAACTTGGCGCGATTCTGGGTAAAGAAGATGACCACGTCAGTGAGGCTGACTGTAAGACGGATGTCAATCAGGTGCGTCGTTTTGTGCAAGAGACTGGATGTAGCATGCTGGCGGTTTCCGTCGGCAACGTTCACGGTCTGGAAGATATTCCGCGTATTGATATTCCGTTGCTACAGGAGATTGCCAAAGTATGCCCATGCCCGCTGGTTATCCATGGTGGTTCCGGCATTGATGAAGATATCATCCGTAGTTTTGTAAAATATAATGTCGTAAAGGTAAATATTGCCAGCGACCTGCGTAAGGCATTTATTACTACTGTTGGGCAAGCATGGACGAAAAATAACAACGAAGCGAACCTGGCAAAAGTAATGTCGGGAGCGAAAGATGCCGTAGAAGCGGATGTTTACAGCAAAATTCTGATGATGAACCGTGCCTCCTGATAACCCATTGTGCTGAATTCAGCTAGTAGAGTTGGAAGTAAAATATGATTAGAGAAAATATTCGTGTTGTTAACAGCACGGGTCTGCACGCACGTCCGGCAGCCACCTTTGTCAAAACACTGAAGAAATATGAGTCTTCAGTAACCTTGGTGAATAACGGCAAGGAAACGGTGATCAAAGGGCTCATGAGTGTGTTAGGCGCCGGCATTAAAGGTAAGTCCAGTATTGAAATCATCTGTGAGGGACCTGATGAACAGGTTCTGATGGATGAAATTAAAGGGTTATTTGCCAGCGGCTTTGGCGAGAAAGAAGAATAATCTATTTAATTCCCGGGAATGTGTGTTATCCCCGATAGGTTTATATTGATCCACGAAAGGGAGGTAATGCTGTGGCTCAAAAATGGTTACAACGGAGCCTACTTGTCAATGATGACGGTATTGACTCACCGGGAATTAAATTACTTTAAGGTGTGGCACAATAGCTCACCGATGAAGTCTGGGGCGTGGCGCACACAACTAATAAAATTTGTGGGAACTTTTTTTCACATGTTTTTATTTAACCCTGAAACCATTGAGTGAGATCACTATGAAGGCATTGAATCTGTATGGAGTACAGGATGTCCGTCTTGAAGATGTGCGGAAACCTGAGATTGAAAATGCAAATGATGTTCTAATTAAAATACATACGGCAGGTATATGTGGGTCTGATATATCACGATTTGGTAAAATTGGATCATATAACCCCGGTCTGACATGGGGGCATGAGTTTTCCGGAACCGTGGATAGTGTCGGGAGTGGGGTGACATCAGTTAGGAAAGGCGACCGCGTCACAGCTTGTAACTGTTTTCCCTGCTTCCACTGTGATTATTGTCAACAGGGCAATTATGCCCGGTGTACGGATATGAAGGTGCTGGGAGGCCAGGTCAATGGTGCTTTTGCAGAATACATTCGGATGCCAGCGGAAAATGTCCTAAAATTACCTGACTCGATGGACTTCGCTACCGCAAGCTTTATTGAGCCTTCCAGTGTGGTTGTCCATGGCATGCGGCAGGTCGATATAAAACCTGGAAGCAGTGTGGCTATTGTCGGGTGCGGTACTATCGGCTTACTGGCTGTTCAATGGGCAAAAAACTGTGGTGCGGGAGACGTATTCGCATTTGACACTGACGAAATGAAACTCGCCTTGGCGGCGAAAACAGGGGCAACAGAAACATTCTGCGTCAAAGATAAGAACCATTTTTCCCGATTCCAGGAGATTACCCATAACGCTGGTGTTGATGTCGTTTTTGAATCATCTGGAAATGTGACCGGGATCGGCTCATCCCTTCTTCTGGCGGCCAAAGGTGGCACGGTGGTGCTGCTGGGCATCCCTTACGGAGACGTTGCTTTACCCCGGCTGAATTTTGAAAAAATTGTGCGCAATGAGTTGAAGGTCATTGGTTCATGGAACTCAATCTCTGCTCCGTTTCCAGGAAAAGAGTGGCAGACATCCATTCATTACCTCAGTACCGGGCAGATTGATGTTTCCCCATTAATGACTAAACGGGTGTTACTGAAAGATGTTCCATCGGTTTTGCCGGGGCTTTATAAACGGGATGAATTTTTCGTTAAGGTCCTGATTGACGTCGAAGCGTTATCCTAAAGATCGTGTGGAAGATTGCATTTCTCATTATTACTGATGTTATGTATGGGTTTTATATGAAACCGTTGCATGAACTTATTATTCTGAATCATTTTTATTACTGCTTTCTTTTGGCGATTAAACTCAGAAAATGCAATCTTCCCTTAGTGGATGGTATCAACTCAAAAGTCTTTATGAAACAGTGGCTTTTCACTGCGCAGAATAACAGACTGTTTGATAGACTTATCTATGATGAGATTCAGTGGCTGCTTGACAGCCTGTCGGATCGGAAAACGACCTCTCAGCAGTTCGAGTATAATATTGAGATCATTTATCATCGTTCTTTGGAGATGATTAAAGAGAATGAGAGCTTAGTGCCGCGTGTCGATTTCATTAACTTTTAATACATTAACAGGATGGTTTTATTTTCATAAAATTGAAACCCTTTGGGAATTTGCTGGCAACAACTGCGTTTATATCAGTACACATGCTGGCTGACATGTACAATGATATTTCAGGTAGCACCTCAAAAATATACCAGTAAATGACTTCACATTGAAAATTGACTGCGACATCAGCATCCCCCCAGGTCGACCACGACCAGAGGATGCATTGATGCTTATTTATCTTCATAATCAAGTTTGTTCTACTTAATGACAACAATTTCGCTTTTTATCTCTAAGAGAATATTTCCATTTTGCTGCTACATTAATCGTAGCCGTTGTTTATCTGCGGGGGTGGGTGTTCGTTAAGTTTATCGGTTCGCATAAGGAATATGACGAGATAAACGCTGAGACGATAGAGAGGAAGTAAATGATTAATGTGAAGCCTATCCGCACTGAACAAGATTACGAGGCCGCGTTACGCGCGGTTGAACCTTTTTTTGATAATGAACCTGCGCCGGACACGCCGGAAGGGGATTTTTTTGAGGTGATGTGCCTGCTGATTGCTGAATATGAAAAAAAGCACTATCCCATCGAGCCGCCGACGCCGATAGAGGCAATCAAGTTTCGCATGGAGCAGCAGGGGCTGACCGTCAAAGATCTGGAGCCGGCGATTGGTAAATCGAATCGCGTGTATGAAATTCTCAATGGTACGCGCAACCTGACGCTCCCGATGATTCGCCGGCTTCACGCACAGTTCGGCATTCCTCTGGAGAGTCTGATCGGCGCGTGATGGCGCGGGCATCCGGCTCACTCATGCATCCACTGACTTACCGCCTGATTAACCATCGCCAGCACGCTGAGCAGCAGCATCCGCTGCTGCGCTTCCAGCCGCAGATAACGGCGCAGCGGCGGCATTTTACAGACCACTTCGCTGGCGGCCCAGGGTTCAATGCTGCAGCGCCAGCCGCTACTATTAAAGGTCAGCGAAAAGCGGCGGTAGTCCAGCTCGCTTAAGGTCTGCTGGAGATTAGGAAAACCGTTGAGATAGCCGGCGAGTTCCGCGCTCTCTTTACTGCCGATAAAGCGGATTGGCAGGCGTTTTAGCCAGCCGGATTGGTGGGCGCGGATCTTGCCGCGAGCGGGCCGGGTCACCGGCCCCTCGACGACAAACTCGCAGCTGTGAATGCTGGCCATAAACAGCCGCTTCTGACGCACGCTGAAGGTGACGGCGGTGGCGTCGTTCAAGCGCAGCAGCGCGCTGCGTTCGCTCAGCTTTTCGCTGGGCCAGCCCGCCAGATCGCGCTGCACCGCGTTCATTAACGGCGTTTCAAACCAGGGGACGGAGGACATCTGGCGTCATCTCCCCGCGGGTCTGTTTTTCATAATTGTTGATGGCGCGCTCAACCACCTCTTCCACTACCAGCGGCTTGAACGGATTGACGCGCTGCACGCACACCGTCCAGAACAGGGCGTAAGCGGCGGTCAGGCCGAGCATTATGCCGAACGGCACCAGCACCTGGCGGCTGTCCATCCCGGGCGGCGTGATATTGACGATAGCGATGATGATCCCGACGCTGGAGATAATCTGCGGCAGCGGGAACCACGGCGAGCGGTAGGCGCGCGGCAGGTCCGGGCGGCGAATGCGCAGCATCACCACCGACAGAGTAACCAGCAGATAGGCGACGCCCCAGGCGCAGACCGCGGCGAGGATCAGCGGCACGATGCGGTCCAGATCGCCGTTCAGATACCAGGCGTGCAGGCAGGGGATCGCCACCCCGATGGCAATGGCGATCACCGGCGTCTTAAAGCGCGGATGCAGCCAGGTCAGGAAACGGGGCAGCGCGCCGTCCAGCGCCATGCCGTAGATAATACGCGGCACGGCGGCCATCAGCGTATTGATGGTGGCGCAGCCGGCCAACAGTAGCCCGACCCCCAGCCAGTACTGGCCGGCGTGGCCCATCACCCGTTCGGCGAAGGCCGGGATCGCCATCGGTGTATCCAGCAGATGGACGTTGTTGGCCGCGTCGAGCACGGTATTCTCCACCTGGCGGTTGATCGCCGCGCCGTAGATAAACATGCAGCTGGCGACCCCCAGCAGGCCCAGCGCCATCGCCCGCGGTATGGTGCGGTGGGCCTGTTTGATCTCCGGCGCCATCGGCGTCACCAGTTCGCAACCGACGAACATAAACATCGCCATGCCGATATAGCCGAACAGGCCGTTGATATCGCTAACGTTCAGCGGCGTGCCGAACCAGCCGGAAAGATGAGTCACCGGCGCCATAAAAATGCCGCACAGGCCGAAAATGGTCAGCGTGGTCCACATGCCGAAGGTCAGCACCACTTCGACCTTGCCGAAGATTTCCACGCCGATGGCGTTGAGCAAGCCGAAAATCACCACCATGCCGACGCCCACCATCCAGGTATTCTGGTGAGCGGCCATCTGGGCGTTAATCGACTCGAAGTTCACCAGCGCCATAATGCCCGCCAGGATCGTCTCCGCCGTCCCGGCGAAGATATGGACGATCAGATAGGCGCACAGCGCGCCGGTGATAGCGAAGAAGCGGCCCATGCCGCAGGAGATATAGTCGTACACCGAACCGGTGGTGGGAATGAGCGTCGCCGCCTCGGCAAAGGTGGTGACCTGCGCCTGCATCATAATAAAGGCCAGCAGCACCGCCAGCGCGAAGGTATCACCGCCCATGCCGAAGCCGCTGGTGACCGTCAGGATCACCGGGCTGGCCATGATCAGCCCGACGGAGCTGGCGAGGGTGGTCGGGAAGCCGACGACGCCGCGCTCAAGATGGCTGGCGAGTCTGTTACTAAACATAGTCAACCTCTGCACAATAATGGGGTAGCAGGGAATAGCCAGCGCCACTCCCGGATAGTCATAATTTAGGCGGGCATCCTGCTCAACGAATATCGTCCGGAAGGTGGAGGGCGGCGCATGATTCTGTGACGCAGTCGATGAATGTCGCGGCGGATAAACAATATGACCCCGAAAACCGGGGCCATCCGTCTTGCCACGTTGCGCCTGTTTCTGCCGGATGGCGGCTGCGCCTTATCCGGCCTACGGTCCGTGCGGCCTGCCTTTTATTTGGCCTCAAACCCCCGGTGGCGCTGCCGCTTACCGGGGCTACAGCGCTGCGCGATTTGGTAGCCCGGAGAAGGCGTAATGCGCCGCCGGGCATTATCAGTTTGTTAGCGGGTCTCGACGTTCGCCAGGTAGTGCTTCACAAAGCGCGGCGTCAGAATTTTCCACTCTACTTCGGTGCCCTGTTTAACAAACCAGCTGTCGCCCGGCGCAAAGCGCTGCGGCTCGCCGCCGGCGACGGTCAGCTCCACTTCGCCCTCCAGCACGGTGGCGTGCTCGGTAAACGGATAGGTCATGGTAAAGCTCCCCTCAGTGGACGAAAACAGTCCGCAGGTAAAGGCGTCCTGCGGCTCGCCGTAGATCATCGCGCCCGCTACCTGCGGGTCGCCGGCGGTCGGCGTCGCGCCGAGCAGGCTGACGCTGCCGATCGGCTGCAGATCAGGTACCGGGTGTTTAAGTTTAAAAGCGTGCATAGCGTTCTCCTGGTTAACTCCGGCCTTTCCAGAAACCGGCGGTTTGATGCATCAGTTTTCCGGCCGTGACTAATAGCAAGCGCAGACTGTCACGACCGTGGATGGTCGCGTGGGGGATGCTGCTCAGCAGGCGATAGCGGTCGGAACCGCCGTTGATCCCTTCGGCGAGGATTTTGCACACGATGTGCGACGGGGTGACGCCGAAGCCGGAGTACCCCTGGACGTAAAAGATGTTGTTGTGATCGCGTAGGGTGCCGATCTGCGGGAACAGATTGGCGCTACAGGCCATCGGCCCGCCCCACGCAAAATCGATCTTCACATCCCTGAGATAGGGGAAGACCTCCGCCAGCAAGGTGCGGTTCCAGGCGGCGAAATCGTTCGGCGTATACTCCACAAAGCGGGTGGCGCTGCCGAACAGCAGGCGGTTTTCCCGGGTGACGCGGTAGTAGTTAATTACCGGGCGAATATCGCTGAAGGCGCCGCGCAGTGGGCTGATGCGTTCGATCAGTTCATCGGAGAGCGGCTCGGTCGACACCTGGTAGGAGTAAGTGACCAGCGTCTTGTTGTAGATCTCCGGCTCCATATTGTTGAGGAAGCTGTCGCAGGCCCACAGCAGTTTGGCGGCTTTGACGCTGCCCATCGCGGTGCGTACCCGCACCTGTTTGCCGTAATTCACTTCCACCACCGGCGAGGATTCGAAAATCTTCACCCCCAGCGAATGGGCGGCCTGCGCCGAACCGAGCAGCATATTGAGTGAATGGATCTGGCCGCCGCCCATATGTTTCAGCGCGCCGCAGTAGACCTCGGAGCCCACCACCTGCTGCACCTCTTTTCCGGTATACAGTTCGATCTCTTCATCCGGGGTAGCGGCTTTAAACTCCTTCTCCCACTGGCGCAGCGTTTTAAGCTGTCGCTGGTTATAGGCGAGATAGCCGTAGCCGGGCACGAAATCGGCGTCGATGTTGTATTTGCGGATGCGTTCGCGAATGATGCCCGCGCCGAGGTTGGCGATTTTAAACAGCGTCTCCAGCCCCTCTTTGCCGACGTGCTTTTTTACCGCTTCGATATCGTGGCCGATACCGGCCATCACCTGGCCGCCGTTGCGCCCGGTGCCGCCGTAGCCGAGATGGCGCGCCTCCAGCACTACCACGTTGGTGATCCCCTGTTCCGCCAGCTCAAGGGCGGTGTTAATGCCAGAGAAGCCGCCGCCGATAATTACCACATCGGCTTCAATATCTTCCCGTAGCGCCGGGAAATGGAGGTGATATTTCTTCGTCGCGCCGTAGTAGTTCAGCGCATCGATCTTGATGTTCATCGCGTTACCCTGTGGTCTTGCCTGGCTCAAGACCCTCATCACAGCACGCCGCGCGGGCGTTGAATATCGTCCGGAAGAATGACGTTCTTTAGAACGATAGGCTGCGGCGGGAAGCCGTGCTGTGATGGGTTAACTTTGCTGAAAAACGGGTGCTGACGATGAGCGAGATAACCTTACTGGCGGAAGTGACCGCCTTCTTACGCCAGCCGCACGGGCAGTTTATTGCCGGTCAACGTGAGGCGGGCCGCGGCGCGCCGTTCGCGGTGATCAACCCGGCGACCGGGCAGGCGATTGCCGAGGTCACCGCGGCGGATAGTGACCAGGCGGATCGCGCTATGGAGAGCGCCCGCCAGGCGTTTAGTCAGTGGCGCGAGATGCCGACGCTGGCGCGCGGCGCGCTGCTGCTGAAGCTGGCGGACACGCTGGCAGAGCATCGCGAAGCGCTGGCGCAGCTGGAAAGTCTCTGTTCTGGCAAAACTATCACGCTGGCGCGGATGCTCGAGCTGGACCAGTCGGTGGCGTTCCTGCGCTACTTCGCCGGCTGGGCGGGGAAAGTCACCGGTGAAACGCTGGATGTCTCGCTGCCATCGATGGCCGGGGAGAAATATACCGCCTTTACCCGCCGCCAGCCGCTGGGGGTGGTGGTTGGCATCGTGCCGTGGAACTTCTCCATCATGATTGCCATCTGGAAGCTGGCGGCGGCCCTGGTCTGCGGCTGCACCATCGTCCTCAAGCCGAGCGAATATACGCCGCTGACGCTGCTGCGCGTGGCGGAGCTGGCAAAAGCGGTGGGTATCCCGGATGGGGTGATTAACGTGGTCAACGGCGCCGGCGGCGAGATTGCCCAGCGGCTGATTACGCATCCGGCCTGCGCCAAGGTGAGCTTCACCGGCTCGGTGGCCACCGGTGAAAAAGTCCAGCAGTCGGCCAGTGCGTCAGGTAAACGGGTGACCCTTGAGCTGGGGGGGAAAAACGCCGCGCTGTTCCTCGATGACCTGACGCCGGAGGCGATGGTCAACGGCATTATTGAAGCTGGCTACCTGAACCAGGGGCAGATTTGCGCCGCTGCGGAACGTTTTTATCTGCCGCAGGGAAAACTGGATGCGGTACTGGCGCTGCTGAAAGACAAGCTCAGCGCTTTTGCGCCGGGGTCGCCGCTGGATGAACGGACGCTGATGGGGCCGCTGGCCAACCGCCAGCAGTATGACAAAGTTTTGCGGCTCATTCAGACCGCCCGCGACGAGGGCGATACCATCGTCTGCGGCGGCGAAGCGCTGCCGGGGGAGGGCTATTTCCTGCAGCCGACCGCGGTTAAAGTGCGCAGCGAAGAGAGTACTCTGATGCGCGAGGAGACCTTCGGTCCGGTGTGCAGTTTTATTGGCTATCGCAGCGAAGAAGAGGCGCTGGCGCGGATGAATGCTTCGCCGTATGGACTGGCGGCCAGCGTCTGGTCGGATAATATTCGTCAGGCGCTACGCTACTCGGAGGCGATTGAGGCCGGCATCGTATGGGTCAATATGCATACCTTCCTCGACCCGGCGGTACCGTTCGGCGGCATGAAGGGCTCGGGCATCGGGCGCGAATTCGGCAGCGCGTTTATCGATGATTATACGGAGCTGAAGTCGGTGATGGTGCGATATTAATCGCCGTTCAGCGACATAGCGCTGTCATGTGTCGCTTTGCGCCAGATAGGCAACACATTGTGTGCCTTCTGGCCCGCAACCCGGGCGGTGCACGGCATCGCTTCCGGGACGCTTTTCCCGTCACGGATCCTTTCTTCCCCTCCTAATCCGCCATTGCCGTAAAAAAAATCAGCAGATTATCTTTTTTGCCCGCCAGGACTTGTTTGACATTAGATAATGAGTATAGTTCTCATTCTCTTTTTCATTCGTAATTTTGGCAAGGTTCGAGCTGCGCCAGTGAGTCGTTCACTAAGAGTCGCGAAGGCGTAGGGTGACGTAAAGACAGCAGGCTGGAAACACACAATATCGGCCGCTGCGCGTCCATCGGGTCATTGATTTTTTATAGGGTTGATCCAATGAAATACACACTTCCGGCGTTGACGCTGGCCATCAGCGCGGCGTTAAGCGGCTGCGCGACGCCTCATTCCTCTGCCGTTTCCCAACCGGTTGTCGACTCGCCAGTCCCTAACGTGGCGCAACCGCTGCAGCGCCAGCTAGCGGAAGGGCTGTATGAGATGGCGTTAAGCCCGCAGGGTGATGCGCTGTACGTCGCCAGCGCTGAAGGCTTTAAAAATGTACAGGGCGGGGCGGTTTACACACTGGATCCGCACACCCTCAATACCATCGGCCTGACGCATACCGATCTGAAAAACTTCGCTTTACAGCTCTCTGCGGAGGGTAAAACGCTGTATGTCAGCAATTCGCTGGACGGCGGCATCAGCGCTATCGACACCGCCACCGGCAAGGTAAAAAACCGCCTGCTGTTCAGCGAGCGCAATGAAAAAGGTCGCCCTTATGGGGCCCGTCAGCTGCTGTTGCTGAATAATACTCTCTACGTTGGCGCGGTCGCCGACCCGGCGCAAATCTGGGTGGTTGACGCCACTACCCTGAAGCTGAAAACGCGGATTAAAAATACCGGTAAATGGATGACCGGCCTGCACTACTCCGCGCAAACCGGTCGCGTGTACGCCGCTAACGGCAGCGGTGAAATTCTGGTGATCAACCCGCGTAACCAACGCATTGAACAGCGCTGGAAGCCGCTGGGCGACAAGCCGGCGCTGCTGCTTAATATGGCCGAAGATAGCGACACCGGCCGTCTGTTCGTGACCGACAACTCGAAAGCGAAAACCACTCTGGTGCTGGATATCCACAGCGGCAAGCTGCTTAAACAGCTCGACGTCGGCGATTCGCTGGCGGTGCAGTTCAATAAGAAACGCCACGAAATTTATATTTCACAGCGTGAATCCGGCAAGGTCATCAGCCTTGACGCCAGCCGCTACACGCTGAAGAAAAGCTGGGCGCTGCCGGCCAATCCCAACAGCTTGCTGCTTTCCGCCGATGGTCAGACGCTGTTTGTCACCGTCAAACAGCCCTTCAATAAAGACCACTCCACTAAAGGCCCGGACAGCGTCGTACGTATCGACCTGAACGCGCAATAAAAATAACGGGTCCGGCGACGGGCCCTTTGATTCATTTATCCTCATCCATGGGGCAAATTATGCACACCACGCACTATTCATCCTTCCCGCTGCGTAAAACGCTGCTGGCCTTAGCCATCGGCGCCGCCAGTCAAACGGTGATGGCCGCGGACGCTGCCGCCGCGAAGCAGCCTGGCGAAGAGACCCTCATCGTCGAGGCTAACGAAACCAGCGATTTTAAATCCGGCGGCGACCTGGTGGTTCCGGCATTCCTCGATGGCCAGATCGCCCACGGCGGCCGTCTGGGGATGCTTGGCGAACAAAAAGCGATGGACGTCCCGTTTAACGTCATCGGCTATACCTCGAAGCTGATTCAGGATCAGCAGGCGAAAACTATCGCCGATGTCGTCAGTAACGACGCTGGCGTGCAGGCCGTACAGGGCTACGGCAACTTCGCCGAGACCTATCGAATCCGCGGGTTTAAGCTCGATGGCGATGACATGACGATGGGCGGCCTGGCGGGCGTGGTGCCGCGTCAGGTGATGGACACCCAGATGCTGGAGCGCGTTGAAATTTTCAAAGGGGCTAACAGCCTGCTTAACGGCGCGGCCAGCAGCGGCGTCGGCGGGATGATTAACCTCGAGCCGAAGCGGGCGGAAGATCTGCCGACCGCACGCGTTGGCGTCGACTATACCTCTGATTCTCAGGTGGGCGGCACCCTCGACCTGGGGCGCCGTTTCGGCGACAACAACCAGTTCGGCGCCCGGGTCAACCTGGTGCACCGCGAGGGTGAAGGCGCTATCGATAATGATAAACGCCGTACCACGCTGGCTTCGCTGGGGCTTGATTACCGCGGCGACCGTTTCCGCTCCTCGCTCGATTTCGGCTATCAGAAGAAAACGTTCCACGGCGGTACGATGGGCGTCAATATCAGCGGCGTGGATTTCGTTCCGGCGCTGCCGGACAACAGCAAAAACTACAGCCAGAAGTGGGGCTATAGCGATATTGAAAGCGAGTTCGGCATGGCGAAGGCAGAATATGACCTGACCGAAAGCTGGACGGTATACAGCGCCCTCGGCGGCCAGCATTCGCATGAAATTGGTACCTACAGCGCGCCGAAGCTTCTGAATAAAAACGGCGATGCGACGGTGGGCCGCCTGGATACTAACCGCATTATCGACGCGATCAGCGGCATGGGCGGGGTACGCGGCGATTTCAATACCGGCGCGATTTCGCATAAGGTGAACCTCGGCTATGCGGCGCAGGTGCATACCGATGCGACCGCCTGGCGGATGTCGGCCAGGAACCCGACCACTAATATCTATGACAACCATGATGTGGCGATGCCGGATAACGCCTATTTTGGCGGCAACTACCACGATCCGCTGGTCACCTCGCGCAGCCGTACGCAGGGCTGGCTGCTGAGTGATACCCTCGGCTTCTTTAACGATAAAGTGCTGTTTACCGCCGCTGCTCGTCATCAGAAAGTGGTTGTGCGCAACTACAGCAACGCCACCGGGCTGGAAGATACCTCTTCGCGTTATACCCAAAGCCGCTGGATGCCGACGTTTGGCCTGGTGTACAAGCCGTGGGAGCAGCTGTCGCTGTATGCTAACCATACCGAAGCGCTGCAGCCGGGCTCTGTGGCGCCGACGACGGCGGCCAATGCCGGGCAGAGTACCGGGATCGCGCACTCGAAGCAGGACGAAGTGGGCGTCAAGATCGACTACGGTACGATCGGAGGATCGCTGGCGCTGTTTGAAATCAAAAAACCGAACGCCATTTCCGATACCGCTGGCAATTACGGCCTCGACGGCGAGCAGCGTAACCGCGGCGTAGAGATGAACGTCTTTGGCGAGCCGATGCTGGGACTGCGTCTTAACGCCAGTACCGTCTGGCTGGATGCCAAACAGACTAAAACCGCTGAAGGCGCAACCGACGGTAAAGATGCCATCGGGGTGGCTAACTTCTACGCGGTACTCGGCGCCGAATATGACATCAAGCCGGTGGAAGGCCTGACCGCCACCGCGCGCGTCAATCATAGCGGCTCGCAGTATGCCGATGCGGCCAATACCAAGAAGCTGGATAGCTACACCACCCTGGATTTAGGCCTGCGCTATCGTATGCGTCTGAACGCCGACCAGAACGAAATGATCTGGCGCGTCGGGGTGACCAACGTGACCAACGAGAAGTACTGGTCTGGCATTGACGATACCGGTACTTACCTGTTCGAAGGCGATCCGCGTACCGTCCGCGTCTCAATGAGCTACGACTTCTGACGCTAAAAAAAGCGGGGCGGGCGGCTGACGCTCGCCCCACGCAACTTGCGACAATCCCCCCTAAGTGATAAAAGGTGCCCCTTCACAAAAACACACAGGGGAACGACGTGAAAGACGCGTCAACGTCGTCGGAGACCGTCACGGAAAGTGGCCCGACGCTTCATCGCGGTTTACAGAACCGACACATTCAACTTATCGCCCTTGGCGGCGCGATTGGCACCGGCCTGTTTCTCGGCATTGGTCCCGCGATTCAAATGGCCGGCCCGGCGGTCTTACTGGGCTACGCCGTGGCCGGGATTGTCGCTTTTCTGATCATGCGCCAGCTGGGCGAAATGGTGGTGGAAGAGCCAGTATCCGGTTCCTTTGCCCACTTTGCCTATAAGTACTGGGGGCCGTTCGCCGGCTTTCTCTCCGGCTGGAACTACTGGGTGATGTTCGTGCTGGTAGGGATGGCGGAGCTGACCGCCGCCGGGATCTATATGCAGTACTGGCTTCCCGACGTGCCCACCTGGGTTTGGGCGGCGGCTTTCTTCATCATTATTAACGCCGTCAACCTGGTCAACGTACGCTTGTATGGCGAAGCGGAGTTCTGGTTCGCGCTGATCAAGGTGCTGGCGATTATCGGCATGATTGCCTTCGGCCTGTGGATGCTGTTCGGCGGCCACGGCGGCAGCAAAGCCGGGTTCGACAATCTGTGGAAACACGGCGGCTTCCTCGCCACCGGCTGGCACGGACTTATTCTGTCGCTGGCGGTGATCATGTTCTCCTTCGGCGGGCTGGAGCTTATCGGCATCACCGCCGCCGAAGCGCAAAACCCGGAAAAGAGCATTCCCAAAGCGGTCAATCAGGTGGTCTATCGTATCCTGCTGTTCTATATCGGTTCGCTGGTGGTGCTGCTGGCGCTCTACCCGTGGGTGGAGATCAAATCCGACAGCAGCCCGTTTGTGATGATTTTCCATAATCTGGACAGCAACCTGGTGGCCTCCGCGCTGAACTTCGTCATTCTGGTGGCCTCGCTGTCGGTGTATAACAGCGGCGTGTACTCCAACAGCCGGATGCTGTTCGGCCTGTCGGTGCAGGGTAATGCGCCGAAATTTCTCGCCCGCGTCAGCAAGCGCGGCGTGCCGGTGAACTCCCTGCTGCTCTCCGGGATTATCACTTCGCTGGTGGTGGTGCTGAACTACCTGCTGCCTCATGAAGCGCTGGGGCTGCTGATGGCCCTGGTGGTGGCGACGTTGTTGCTGAACTGGATCATGATCTGTATGGCGCACCTGAAGTTCCGCGCCGCCCAGCGCCGCAAAGGGCGCGAATCGAAGTTCAAAGCGCTGCTGGCGCCCGCCAGCAACTACTTCTGTATTGCTTTCCTTGGGCTGATCCTGGCGCTGATGTGCACTATCGACGGCATGCGTCTGTCGGCGATCCTGCTGCCGGTGTGGATCCTGTTCCTGTTTATCGCCTTCAAACTGTTGCGCCGCCCGGCGTAAGCGAGATGCCCCGCCGTCCGGCGGGGCTGCCTGCCTTTTTATTGTGATCCTCTTCGCAGGCGGCGCATTTGCCTGGCGAACTTCTTTTTGTAATCGATTACTTTTGTTTTGAGCTGTTTTGTAATCGATTACTTTTCTGAGGGCGAGCAACATGGTCACAACAACAGAAGGTCGGGAAAGTGTCCGCGTGAGCCACCGTTTTCTGGTGCCGCGGCTGTCGTTAATGATGTTTATGCAGTTTTTTATCTGGGGCAGCTGGTCGGTGACCCTGGGGCTGGTGATGACCCGCTATGAGATGTCATTGCTGATCGGCGATGCGTTCTCCGCCGGGCCGATCGCCTCCATCTTGTCTCCCTTTGTGCTGGGGATGCTGGTGGATCGCTTTTTCGCCTCGCAGAAGGTGATGGCGGTGATGCACCTGGCCGGGGCGGCGATCCTGTGGTTTGTCCCGCAGGCGCTGGTGGCGCAGAACGGCGCCCTGCTGATTGGCCTGCTGTTCGGCTATACGCTGTGCTATATGCCGACCCTGGCGCTGACCAACAATATCGCCTTCCACAGCCTGGCCAATGTCGATAAAACCTTCCCGGTGGTCCGCGTGTTCGGCACCATCGGCTGGATTATCGCCGGGATCTGCATCGGGGTGACCGGTATCTCTGATACCACCGGCATCTTCACGCTGGCGGCGCTCTGTTCGGTCGCGCTGGCGCTCTACAGCCTGACGCTGCCGCACACCCCGGCGCCGGCCAAAGGCATGCCGGTTCAGTTTCGCGACCTGCTGTGCGCGGACGCCTTCGCGCTGCTGAAAACCCGCCATTTCCTGATTTTCTCCCTCTGCGCCACCTTAATTTCCGTGCCGTTAGGCACCTATTACGCCTATACCGCGTCGTATCTGGCGGATGCCGGCGTCAAAGATGTCAGCACCGCGATGTCGTTCGGTCAGATGTCAGAGATCGTCTTTATGCTGGTGATCCCGTTGCTGTTCCGTCGCCTCGGGGTGAAATACATGCTGCTCATCGGCATGGCGGCGTGGTTCGTCCGCTACGCCTTTTTCGCTCTCGGAGTCAGCGAGGAGGGGCGCTTCCTGCTCTATCTGGGCATTTTGCTGCACGGCGTGTGCTATGACTTTTTCTTTGTCGTTGGCTTTATCTACACCGACCGCGTGGCGGGCGAGAAGGTAAAAGGCCAGGCGCAGAGCATGATTGTGATGTTCACCTACGGGATCGGCATGCTGCTGGGCTCGCAGATCTCCGGCGCGCTGTATAACCATCTGGTGGCCGGCCAGAGCGTGCCTCAGGCCTGGGTGACCTTCTGGTGGATCCCGGCGGTGGCCGCCGCGGTTATCGCGCTGATTTTCCTTTTCTCTTTCCAGTACAACGAGAAAGAGCCGCACTAATTTTTCAGGAGGGGGTATGAAAACGATTAAGGGACCGGGCATTTTTCTGGCGCAGTTTATCGGGACGCAGGCGCCGTTCAACACCCTGGCGGGGATAGCGCAGTGGGCCGCCGGCCTGGGGTACAAGGCATTGCAGATCCCCTGCAACCACCCGGCGATTTTTGATGTCGAGCGGGCGGCGGCGAGCCAGACCTACTGCGACGAGGTCAGCGGCATCCTGGCGGAGCATGGGCTGGTGATCAGCGAGCTGTCCACTCACCTTGAAGGACAGCTGGTGGCGGTGCATCCGGCGTATGACGCGGCGTTTGACGCCTTTGCCCCGGCGGCGCTGCATGGCGATCCGCAGGCGCGCCAGCGCTGGGCGGTGGAGAAAGTGCGCCAGGCGGCGGTAGCCTCCGGCCGCCTGGGGCTGCAGGCGCACGCGACCTTTTCCGGGGCGCTGGCATGGCCCTTTTTTTATCCGTGGCCGCCGCATAATCAGCCGCTTCTGGATGAGGCCTTTGCCGAGCTGGCCCGGCGCTGGCGGCCGCTGCTGGACCTCTTCGACGAGCAGGGGGTTGATGTCTGCTATGAGATCCACCCCGGCGAAGACCTGCACGATGGCGTGACCTTTGAGCGTTTTCTTGCGCTGGTGGATAACCATCCGCGCTGCAATATGCTCTATGACCCGAGCCACCTGCATCTGCAGCAGATGGACTACCTGACCTATATCGATATCTATCATGCGCGTATTAAAGCGTTTCACGTCAAGGACGCCGAATTTCGCCGCAACGGGCGCAATGGCGTCTACGGTGGATACCAGCCCTGGCAGCAGCGGGCCGGGCGTTTCCGCTCTCCCGGCGACGGACAGATCGACTTCAAAGGGGTGTTCAGTAAGCTGACCGAATATGATTTTGCCGGCTGGGCGGTGCTGGAGTGGGAGTGCTGCCTGAAGGATAGTGAGACCGGCGCGCGCGAGGGCAGCGAGTTTATCCGCCGCCATATCATTCCCGTTGCCGGACGGGCCTTCGATGACTTTGCCGCCGGCGGGAGGGAATAACATGATTCAGGTCGCGATTATCGGGGCAGGGTTTATTGGCCCGGCGCATCTGGAGGCGCTCCGGCGGCTGGGAGATGTCGAGGTGGTGGCGCTGTGCGACAGCCGCCTTGAGGCGGCGCAGCGCAAGGCGCAGGCGTTGAACATTGCCCATGCCTACGACAGCGTGGAGGCGCTGCTGGCCCATCCGGGGCTGCAGGTGGTGCATAACTGTACGCCGAACCATCTACATGCCCAGATTAACCGGCAGATCCTCGCCGCCGGGCTGCACGTCTTCTCCGAAAAACCGCTGTGTATGACGGCGGAGGAGGCGCGGGAGCTGGTGGCGCTTGCCGCCCGGGCCGGCGTGGTGCATGGCGTCAGCTTCGTCTACCGCCAGTTCGCTATGGTCCAGCAGGCGGCGGCGATGATCCGCCATGGCGAGGTCGGCAGAATCTTCGCGGCCCACGGCAGCTATTTACAGGACTGGATGCTGCTGGAGACCGACTACAACTGGCGGGTCGATTCGGCGCAGGGCGGCGCGTCGCGGACGGTGGCCGACATCGGCTCCCACTGGTGCGATACCGTGCAGTTTATGACCGGTCGGCGGATTGTCGAGGTGATGGCGGATCTGTCTATCGTCTGGCCAACGCGTAAAGCGCCGGTCAATGGCAAAGCGACCTTCAGCGCCGTTCACGAGGCGCAGGCATATGAAACGCGGCCTGTCGATACCGAGGACTTTGGCTCGGTGCTGTTGCGTTTTGACGATGGCAGCAAAGGCAGCTTTATGGTCTCTCAGGTGAGCGCCGGGCGGAAAAACCGTCTGGCGGTGGAGATTAACGGCAGCCTCTGTTCTCTGGCCTGGGATCAGGAAGTGCCCCAGCGGCTGTGGATCGGCCACCGCGAGCAGCCGGATCGCCTGCTCAGCGATGACCCGAGCCTGCTGCGGACGGAAATCGCTGACAGCGCCCATTACCCCGGCGGCCATATTGAGGGCTGGCCGGACGCTTTTAAGAATATGATGGGGCATTTTTATCAGGCGGTGCGCGCCGGGAAGATGCCGGCGGCCGGGGCCCGGCGCTTCGCCGCTTTCGACGACGGCGCCGATGTGATGTATATCATCGAGGCGATCGTCAAAAGCCATCAGCAGCAGCGCTGGGTCAGCGTCGAACGCTGAGCGCAGGCGGGGCGCAGGATTATTTCACCCCAAGATAGCCGTCGAGATAGGCACCGGAGAGCTCGTTGCCGAACAGGACGGCATCTTTATTTTCCATCGCATTATCCCATTTGTCGCTGGCATTGCCGGTGAAGGCGTGCTCGGTGCGGGTGCCCTGCGCCGCCTGCTGTTTGATGGCTTCCGCGGTGCGGCGGGCATCGCTTTCGCTCATGCCAGCGGCTTTATCCTGCTGTCCGCGGGCATACATCGCCGTAAAGGTCGGCAGGTTTAAACGGTAATTTTCCTGGCGGTTGACGGTGAAGTTGCCGCCGACAAAATCGGACCGGTGGGCGACGAAGGCGTAGGCATGGCGTTCCGGTGACGATTTTGACGAGGTGCAGCCGGTTATCGTTGCCAGGGCACAGCTGAGGGCGAGAACCGCGGTGGAGAGCCTCATGGGGATATCATCCTTAATCATAAAAGAAAAAATGGGGCGCAGGCGGTCTGTTGCGCCTCCTGCGCTAATGAGAATATGAAACGGCAAAAGGATGCGCGTTAACGGGGCGGGAGAGAAGCCCTGATTATTAATAGTTTCCCGGGACACCGTCTCGCTGAGCTACGCTTTCGCGCCAGGCTGGCAGGCCAATCAGAGGTCATTTATGATAGCCTGCAGGATCCACCTCTATGGCTGCGCTCTTCCACACCGGATAAGCTGGCAACCCTTAGACGTGTTTATCGGGCTACGGCGGGGATCCTTATCCCTATAAGCAACGTTCATGCTGAATTCACAATGATTCAGGCATTCCTCGCACAGTTCGCTACGGCAGAAACAAATTTTATTTACTCTTCACATCCTCCATCGCTCCGACAGCAGGCCCAGACTGATTTAGCCGCTGGTTTGCATATCACGTTTATCTTTACTGACAGGCATCAAAATAATAAATATGATATTTATTAGCTGTAATGCATAAGCATGGCAGCTAAACATAGGAACAGTATGAGGTTAAATTTCAGTTTTTTTTAAACTTTTGATTGCTTGTGTTGATATTTATCTGCTTGTGCAAGGGTATTATACATTAATCTTTATTTTATTATTTTATAGTAAATAAAATACACCTTGGGTTTATTGTTTACAGAGTGTTTGATATTGCTTATGTATCTTTACTAAATTTTTTAATGACTTGCGAGGTGATTATAATGAGAGGGTGTAACTGTGAGATTAAATGTATCGCCTGTGGATTAAACTGCCGGATTGAAGCGAAAAATAAAATAGAGCGCACTCTCTGTGGAGAGAAGAAATTTTCTGTGTGGCCAGACAGGAACTATTTTTTTAAACGGGCAGTAAATGATCTGGTTTTCCGTGAACTCACCTGTTTTGTACCTGAAGGTATAGTGGTGGTGGATTTTTCATTGGGAAATATATTGTACTTTCTGAATGAGTGCTGGACCAGGAAATTGCGGGATAGTGGTCTGAAAATCATTCTGATAGCAGATAAAAACATGATGCCAATGGCTAATTTTTGGAGGCTGCGTTCCGGGTTTTCCTGGGCAGTAGTGGAAGTGAATAGTGACTTAAGCAACTTAATTAATAAAATAAAACGCGTTATGCTGGGGCGGAACCTTCTGTGCAGGCGCACACCGTCGCTGACGGAGCATGAAATGAAGACGCTGTGCCTGCTTGCAGAGGGGCATTCCAGCCAGGATATCGCCCGTATCATGGCGTGCGATACCCGCAGCGTCTACCGCTTTCAATACTCTTTATGCAAGAAGTTCGGCGGGCTCAATCGCCTGCGCAATCTGCGCTTCAGGCATACTATCCCCGCGCTGGATTAGCCGTGATTAACCCGGCGCATCCATGAAACAGCCATCACCTAATTTATGATAACGGCCTAATGCGACGATATATTTCCTGTTGCCATTCTTCGCCTCAGGGCCTGTCCAGCTATCCCCTGGCAGCATATAAAACTGTGTAGAGCTTTCATCATCACCATTACAACCTTTCTGGAGAATGACTCTGAAATAGGTATTGCCGGTATTTTTAATGGTGCCCGTGGCTTCGTTGATCTCATACTGGAAACGCGTTTTTCGAGGGCGAACAATGAGAATGGTGCTCATCGATACCGAAGGGACAATATTCAGTTTTTTCTGCTCCATGCGCCAGGGAAAAACCGTGACGGGCGTTTCTTTAAAGATCACCCGATAATATCGCTCAATGTCATCTCCAGGCCCACGGTAATAGAGTTTAAAATACTCCAGGCCATTGGCCTGTACGATGAACTGCAGCGGCGACCAGACCAGGTCTTTGTCCTGACCGGGCACCGGCCGTTCATTACCGTTGCCCGGCCTGGCGATTTTGTAAGCCGAGATGGTATATAAGTTATTGCTGCTTGTATCATTGACTAACGGCCGGGAGATAAAATCTTTACTGGCATCCATATCATAAATGATGGAATCAAAGTACACCGCGGAAGCGGGCTGAATACACAGCCCGCACAATCCGATGAAAAGCATTTTCTTCATCATACCCCCCGATCGACGCCAACCCAGGTGGCGGTCACTTTTACATCCCCGGTGGCGCTGACGGTTCCCATCCAGTCATGACCATCAGTAGTGAACTGTGAATGCGAGTCATCCATCGGAAACAGCAGTTTCAGCGTGGTGGTAAAAAAGAAACCATCGTTGACGTTGGCGTTCCAGGCCGTCTGAACCCAGGCGGCGTTGGTCATATCAACGGGGTTTTCACCGCAGCTGTTGCGCACTCTTACCGCGTTCCCGGCAGCGGAAGTCCATTCGAGGAAGGCCGGGACCGGCACTTTTAGCGTCTCGTCTGCTGAGGTAAACAGACAGTATGGCTGACCATATATGTTGATGGCGTCGCCAGTCACCTGGGCGGTGATGCTGTCCGCCTGACGCGACGCGGAGGTAGTAACTTTATACTCAAAGGTGATGGGCGTTTCGCTACCGATCTTGCCAGATGCTTTTGGATGAGCACTCCCGTCGCTGGCGATAATGCTGATGCCGTATTCACGCGGGATGATGTTAATTAGTGTTGATGGCGTAAACTGATAATAACCTGATTGAGGAGTCACGGAGTTATCAAAATAGAAGGTGAACAGCTCATCTTTGTTGGTTAAATCTGTGCCCGCCTTGAGAGCTTTTTTGAAAAAGGCGTTGGACAGAAAGACATAGATGTACTCCCCTGACGGTTTGAAGACCTTGTTATAGGTGCTAGTCGAGCCGAAATTGGTCCAGCTGGCGCCATCACCGCTGTACTTGACGTCAGACGAAGAAGGGGAAAATCCAAGCAGCGTCGTATCGATAACCATCCGGAAATCAAGCGAAGTGGTGAGGGTTTTGGTTTCCTGAAAGCTGTAAGACACCATTTTACAAATGATCCCCGAAGCGCTCCCTACCACCCCCATCTGGCACAATTCAGAGCCGAGGTTGACGCTTGGCGTACCGTCGCTGGCAATCCACACTTCCGCCATCGCGCCGGTACTGTTTAAGGTCAGATGCGAGACCTTTTCGAGGTTCATCGTGTAGTAAACCCACTTTCCTCCGCTGGGGAGATCTTTACAGCGAACGCCGGAAGCAAAGTCATAATCAGCTTTGGAGTCCATATAGCAAAGATTCAACTGCAAACTATCGATGGTTCCCACCGGCCGATTACGAAAATACTCATATGCCGACTGACTCAGCACCCCGGCGCCGTAGTAACCATTGGCCACGCTGTTGCCGGACATCGCGTGATAGAAGCCGTCTTTGTCGAGTACATCGGCGGGGATATAGCCCGAAGCCGGGCAGTTTGCGCCCGTTGACATGCAGCGGAGCCCGAGAAACGGTTGGTTAATCGGGGAGTTGTCTATCCAGAGGTCAAAATAGCGGTTGCTGTAACTCCAGCCTGAGTTGCCCATGTATCCCAGACTACGCTGGTTCGTTTTATATTTCGTCCAGATATTGGCTCCAGTGAAGCGCGGGGACAGGGAGCTGGTGGTGATGAAATATTCATCATCGACATCGTTGTCGATAAACATATAGGTGTTGCTGCCGCTCCCGTCGTTAGTAGCGGTAAGTGCCATAGCCGGCGCGGCTAGCAGCCAGCCGGCCAGCAGCATGATGGCCTGGGGTTTAATAGACATTCTTAATATCTCCAGTCACTGATGCCGTTTGTTGTTGGATCTCACAAGGGATCTCACCGACCCATACGGCACCTTTCGCTTCTCGCAGATCCAAATCCACTTCGCAAATACCGCCGAATTTATCGACCAGGGTAATCACCGGATAGCGCTTATCAACGTCCATGGCGAACTCGCCGAGTTCGTCGGTGCGTGTTTTACCAATGTGGTTATGTATATCGGCGTTGGCGTAGTAACCACCGCGGCGATCTTTCACCCGGCCAAATACGGTGACGAGCTGTTTGATTTCCGGGTTAATCACGCTGACGTTGCCGGGATAGAGCACGACTTTGTTCCGCCGGCCGTTAACGATGTCGACGCTGTCTTCCGAATTTTTGTCGTTCATCAGCTCCACCTTGTATTCGGCGTAGGGCGGAAGACTGATGAAGTTGCTTTTGCCGGTCAGCGGGTAGTTCTGGCCGTTGATCTGCGCCATCATCCTCCCCTTGCCGCTGAAATTGGTATTCACCACCAGGCCTGCGGTTTGAGTGCCTTTGCCGACATAAACATTTTTTTCCGTCCAGGCCAGGCTGCCCTGCGAGCTCAGGCTGTAGTTTGAACTGTGCTGCGATGAGCGGCTAACGGAGACGGTGCCAGCGTTATATTTGGTGTCATAGCTGACGTAACCATTGGCGGCGTAATCGTCGGAACGATAGCGGCTATCGTTATTTTTATTCTGTTTAATCTGCTTCGAAACCGATGCTCCCACCTGGGTAATAGCGCTGTCGTCAAAGCTTTTGCGCAGCGTGGCGTTCGCCAGCATGTTTCCATTCTGGCTGGACACGCCGGTGCTGAGCCAGGTAGAGAAGGGGATAGAGACATCAATATTGACGTACTTATCACGCAGATTTTCATGGTTGTTGTATTGATAGTTCTGAATACCGGCGCGCAGCGACACGGTCGCATAGCGATTGGCTAACAGCGATTGGTCGTAATCGACGTTGGTATAGGTGCTGCCGGTATATTTGTTATTGGTTCGGCTGACGCTCAGCGTACCGAGGAACGGCGCGATTTTGCGCAGATTGGCATTGGCGCCGATGGTCACGTAGTCATTCTGCTGCATCGGGAGCGCGTTACCGATGGAACTGTACTGGCGCGACCCCCACAGGTTGCCGTAACCGTCGGGTAAACTCATATTAAAGGTGGAGGTACTCTGCCAGCTGCCGTCGGTAGCGAGCAGCCCCTGCTGGTTAAAACTGAACGCGTCGTTGAAAATAACGTTCGCTTCCGTTTCATTGACGCCGTTAGTGTCAAAACCGTAGAGCGTGGTTTTCAGATTGACGCCGGAAAGCCAGGGTTGGCTGGTTGCCGCGGCGATCCCGGCTATCCATGTATTCTTTGTGCCATAATTGATGTTGTATTTGTGGCGATAGTCCATCTTGTTGTATTCGAGGCTGCCGCCGAAGGTTTGCCACGAGAGATCGCCGGTCACGCTCGATTTACGGGCGAACGTTTTATTGATGTTCGCCGTCCGGCTGCTGACCACGCGCCCGTTAACTACCACCTGGATATCAACGTTGTAGATGCCAAATGGCAGACGCGACGTATCGAGCTCGTAGCTACCCATCGAGAAGTTTTGAATGCTGAGCAGTTTGCCGTCACGATAGACGTGTACTTCACCAGCGGCCGGGAGAAACACCGTGACGGGCACCAGAGCAAGCGTATTGTCCTGCGTTTGTGAACTGCTTTTATTGCCATAGCTGACGCCGTAAATACGGCTGGAATTCAGGGCGCTCATGCTGGCAATCGATTGCAGATTCCATGTATCCACCATACCCATTGCCAGGCGGCGTCCCTGATAGTCACGTTCGTACATCGAGCGATACAGTTTACTCTCCTGGTTGCCGGTACCTATCCCGTAAAGAGAACCGTTAAAGTTCAGATGGTGTTCCCGCAGCGACCAGGTATTATCCAGCGTCAGATAGCTGCTGGCGTTATCGGTATTCTCATATTTGTTGTAATAGCTCCCCATCGAGTAATTCAGCACGCTCGAGAGATTCTGGGCGGTAGATTCTCCAAGCATATTGGTACGCGGCAAAATAGCGGCCTGCATGGCTGCCCGGTTAACCGTCAGCTCGAGATAAAAGGAACGCGTATCAAGTGAAAGTGAGGCGTCTTTGTTGATATAAACGCGCTGACCGTCGCCGATGCTTTTATCCTGCATCTCGTTGAGCAATGATTTAATCTGAGGTGATAGTTCGGTTCGCTCCGGCAGATCGCTGAGCGCGATCTGATTCAGGCGAAACTCATTATCCTTGATGGTCAGGATGGCATCAGCGATTTTTTGCTGACTGCGTTGGGTACTATTATCGCCTTCATAACGAATAAAAACAGGGACCGACATGCCCTGATATAACGCGTTAGCAAATACCGAAGGAATAATATAGTTACTGACTTTGACTGGCGCTGTAGCATTAGCTGCCCAACCCTGGTTTACTGTAATCAATAACCCAGCGAACAACGTCCCTTTGACATAACCAAGATTATCCATGATGTTACTCAGTTTACATTTATATATTGCTCACCGTGCCATATTCCAATTCGCGTTTTTTTGTTGGTGAGATCGGTATGCTTTATTTTTACGCTGACACCAGGCATGACATAATATCGCTCACGGCAGCCTTGTCCCTCATCCTTCGCTTTATCACGACAGGGACCGTAGGAGATCACACGGAATGAAGCGTTACCAGTATTGGTTACCGTGTCATTATCGCGACGATAGTCAAATCTTTCTTCTCGCGGCGCGACCACCAGAATGGTACCAATAATGGCTGAAGTCGTTGCCTCGCCCTGTTTTTTCTTTTTACTGGCTTCAAACTCGGTTACCGGCTCATCGGTCCAGGATATTCGGTAGTAACGTTCCTGGTTATCCTGAGGTCCTTTGTAAAAAAAACGAAAGTTCTCTTTAGCATTGCCGGGTAATATCAGGCTGGCGGGTGTTGATAATAATTCCGATCTGTTCGCCATCGGGATAACCGTGCCACCGGCCATAGGCGATGAGATACGCTCCACGCTGACGCTAACGTAACGCGCCGTATCGGTGGTATTAATGATTTCTTTTGCCAGAGTCGAGGCATCCGGCCCCATTATTGAGGTGACGTCTCCGACATTAATCGCATGGGAGGAGGGCGTCACGGTGAATAAAAAGAGAGAGAGGAATAATGGATTCAGTTTCATGGCGCATCCTTATAAGGAGGCCGAGGCCTCCTTGTCTTACCGGACAGGTGTTGGCTACACCTGATTAGATAGTCCAGACCGCATTAAACTGAACGCGAACGTCGCCGCTCCAGTAACCGTCGGTTAAATCTTTGAACTCAGCGGCAGTGCTGCCGTCAGAAGTCGCGGAGTCGATAGTGAAATCGAAGTTACCCTGAGTGCTGACGCGATCGGCGCCTGCGAAGGCGGTCGCGACAGCCAGCGCATCCAGACCCGCGGAAATGTTGTTGGAAGTATCAATCATCGTTACCGGGGTGGATTTGTTCAGCGCGTTGCCGTTCCAGTTCACACCGACGGCCAGAGTAGAGGCGTCAGTGGTACGGCTCAGGGTGTTGCTCACGATCTGAGAGGTCAGCGTAAAGTCAGTCGCGCCAGACTGGCCCTGGATGGTGATGTCAAAAGCGCCTTTCTGAGAGTTAAACGCTTTAATCCCTTCCGCGTACTGGAAATTCAGGGATTTCAGCGGAGTGACAACTAGCGCGCTGGTGGTGTCTTTCGTTGCGCTTGCATCCCAGCTTGCAGTGGCGGAAGCAGTTACGTCAGCCATTGCGTTGGAAGAGATAAGAGCCGCAGCCGCAACACCCGCTAATACGATTTTTTTCATTTTCAATTTCCTGAGAATAATTAAGTTAGTTCCATTTATGGAGTTATTGCTATAAATACTGATAATGACTTTATCCAGATAAAATAATGTTTAACTTCCCTCTGCCTCCCATCTTATTCTGCAAGCTGAGCTTGATTGCGTAGATTCTTTTTTCTGCCATCTGCAATTCTTGTGCTATCTCTTTAACTGACTTCTCTGCAAGTAAAAGATCGAGTACCAATACCTCTTGAGCGCTTAGTTTCTGACGATAGCCGCGTCCATCTTTTTGGCCGAGAAAGGAAAGATGTATTTTCCTTTCAATCTCATTTCGGGTATCGCTGGTATAGATAATTGAAAGTATTTGCTGACAACGGTGTTTCCAGTACAACGCCAGTGGTTGCGCTAATCTGTCGGCAATCAAAACTATCCGCAATCCTGTTTTGATCAGATATTCAATCCATTTATCATTGGTGAATAATCTGATGTTGTAGCGAGAAAAATCAACAAAAACATATCCAGAATTAGAGAAGTTGTAATGCTTGTTAATTAAAAAACAATGCACGCCATTTTTTAAGTAGATGTTTTTATCAGGCCATACGCAATAGTGAGTTTCAATACATCTAATCGATTTTATCGTAGGTCGTGGATAGATTTCGCACTGATACTGGCAGCTAATACAGTATGCCTTCTCATATTTCTGTGGAACCATGTGTCGATTTATTTCCCTATATTGTCTTACCTTATCGTTCAATGATGTGGCTATATTATGACTAGTTAATAAATGTGACAACTTTAATTTCAAGGTGGTTATTTTGCTGAAAAATGTGTAAATTCTTAAAGTCAAAAAATACTGCGAATCATACTAACCTGCTCTTATTAATAAGAAAAATCTTAATGGGCAGAATTTTATAGCGAACGCAGCTTAAGAATTATCCATTGCGACCAGGAATTTTCTCGCTGAATGAGCAGTAATTGGTTAAAAAAAAACAGCACAATAAGTCAAAAAAAGCGCAGCCACACACTATTTTGTTAACATTTTGTTTTGAATTTGTTTTTTAATTTGTGTTTTTTCAGGCGGGCATTCCCTTTTTTGTAAGGTGAAGTTGCGTTGTTTGATGCTCAGAGTGAAAGAAGGCGCGGGCAAAATATGATCTGGCGTACAAAACAGCAGAGGCCCATGCATAAAGACGCGTTAATGTTTAAGGAGAACTCGTCAGCAGTCTGTGCGGAATAGTGATGGTACAAAGCGGACAAACAGGTCACGGAGAGAGTTAGGGGGCCGCATGGATTGGCTCTGCCTACAGGTAGCCGTAAATACTTCAAGACGAGGATGGTGTGGATTTTTACTTGCAGATAAATGAGCCAAAACTTTCGATGCGTTTGGGGTGGTTACACCCCTTTCAGCAGAGGGAGCAGGTGGTTTTCGGTAAGGGGAGCAAGCTTAATATGCCGATCCTGACCCGGCGTAAACCAGATCACTTCTTCTATTTCCATCGTCGGTGTAAAGCTTACCCTGTTCGTTGCTATCAGAAAGACATCCGCAGAGACAAGATGACCTGGCTCGTTTGCCGCCGCATCAGTGAAACGGCCTACCTGGACCAGTTCTTCTGGTGAGACGCTGAAGTTGAGTTCCTCCTCCAGCTCGCGGATCAGCGCCGCGTGCGGGGTCTCGCCGATTTCAGGCTTGCCGCCGGGTTGCATAAAATATTCAGTTCCCCGCTTACGCACTAAAAGACAGCGTCCCTGACTGTCGGTGATAATTGCCGCTGCGATAATAATCATTTTCATTGCGCTCAAAATACCCCATTTCTATACCAATGCCGTAGCATACCCGAGTGAGTTTTGCATTTTGCGAAATTACATCAGCGCCACCATGATAGCCCGCTAAGCGTGCTAATCAATCCCGTCATGTTTTGCAAAAGCGGTTAACGCCCTGGCATCGCAAAAGCGTAAGGCTCCCAGTTCACACGCAGCCCGGCTAGCGGCGCGGGCTGCGCTCATTTATGATAGCCTGCAGGATCCACCTCTATCGCAGGAAGTGCAGGGTTTATGTCTATTCAGAAAATTGCTCGTCTGGCCGGCGTCTCGGTGGCCACGGTGTCGCGGGTGCTGAACAACAGCGATACGGTAAAAGCCAAAAACCGTGAGCGCGTACTGCAGGCGATCAAAGAGAGCAACTATCAGCCGAACCTGCTGGCGCGTCAGCTGCGAACCGCCCGCAGCAATATGATCCTGGTGATGGTCTCCAATATCGCTAACCCCTTTTGCGCCGAGGTGGTGAAGGGGATAGAAGAAGAGGCGGAGAAGAATGGCTATCGCATTCTGCTGTGTAACTCCGGGTCGGATCTGGCCCGCTCGACCTCGGGCCTGCAGCTGCTCTCCGGCAAAATGGTCGACGGCATTATTACCATGAACGCGCTCTCCAGCCTGCCGGAACTGACCACCATGATTGGCGACGCGCCCTGGGTGCAGTGCGCGGAGTATGCCGACACCGGCAGCATCTCCTGCGTCGGGATTAACGACGTTGAGGCGGCTCAGGGGGCGGTGTCCCGACTGGCCGATAGCGGCCGCCGCCGCATCGCGCTCATTAATCACGACCTCAGCTATCGCTATGCCCGTCTGCGCGAGCGCGGCTATAAAAGCGTGCTGCACGTGCACGGTCTGGCGTATCAGCAGGTGACCTACGCGCAGGATCTTAGCGCGGCGGCCGGTAAACGGGCGATGGAGCAGCTGCTGTCGCAAGACGAGAAGCCCGATGCGGTGTTTGCCGTTTCGGACTCCCTCGCCGCCGGGGCGCTGCGGGCTATCGCCCAGGCCGGACTGCGGGTGCCGGAAGATATCGCGGTGATCGGCTTCGATGGCACCGAGCTGGCGGAAGTGGTCTCCCCGCAGCTGACCACCGTCGAACAGCCCTCCCGGGCGATCGGCCGTACGGCGGTGTCTCTACTGATGAAACGCATCGACGATCCCGACGCTGCCGTCGAACGGGTGATGATGGACTGGCGCGTGATAGACCGCGCCAGCGTCTGAGGATCAGCGGGAGAAGGCGCCGGTCAGCGCGCGAATATCGTTGCCGGTGGGCGTTTGATGAATGCGTAAGCCAAACTCATCCACCACAGCGAAGACATGGTCGAAAATATCCGCCTGGATCCCCTCATATTCCGCCCATACCACGGTGTTGGTGAAGCAGTAGATCTCGATCGGCAAGCCGTTGGCATCCGGCGCCAGCTGGCGCACCATCAGGGTCATATCCTGGCGGATGCGCGGATGATGGCGTAAATACTCCTGCAGATAGGCGCGGAAGGTGCCGACATTGGTCATCCGCCGCTCGTTGAGGATCGATTGCTCCCCGGCGTACTGCTGGTTCCAGGCGCTAATCTCCTCGTGGCGTGAATCCATATAGGGTTTGAGTAACTTCGCCCGGATCAGGCGCTGCTGCTCCTGTTCATCAAGAAAATGAATGCTGGTGGTGTCGATGTTAAGGCTGCGTTTGATGCGGCGGCCGCCGGAGGCCGACATGCCGCTCCAGTTTTTAAACGAGTCAGAGACCAGCGACCAGGTCGGAATGGTGGTGATGGTATTGTCCCAGTTGCGCACCTTGACCGTGGTGAGGCCGATATCGATCACCGCGCCGTCGGCGCCGTACTTCGGCATCTCCAGCCAGTCGCCAAGCTTGAGCATATCGTTGGCAGAGAGCTGGATACCGGCCACCAGACCGAGGATCGGATCTTTAAACACCAGCATCAGCACCGCGGCCATGGCGCCGAGCCCGCTAATCAGGATCGCTGGCGACTGACCTATCAGTAGCGAAATAATCAGAATGCCGATAATAATCGCCGTCACCAGCTTAATTCCCTGGAATATGCCCTTCAGCGGCAGCTGTGAGGCGGCGGGAAATTTCTGCGCCAGCTTTAAAATGACATCCAGCAGCGAGAAGAAGGACAGCATGGCATATATCATCACCCATAGCTGGGCCACGGTGGTTAATATTTCCGCGGCCTCGCTGCCTTTTTGCAGCCACAGCACCGCCTGGACGTTGACGATGATCCCCTGCAGGGTAAAGGCCAGTCGGTGAAAGAGTTTATTCTGCGTGATGATTTGCAGCCACAGATGGCTGCTGGCCAGCGCCCGTTTTTCAAATGCGCGCAGGACCACTTTGTGCAATATCAGATGCACGACCACGGCGGTGAACAAGATAATGCCGAAGATAATCATCAGCGAGCGGGTGGGGGTTATTTCGATTCCTAAGGCGGCAATTTGCGATATTAATTCCTGCATAACGTCTCCTGAATATCCAGCGGGTATGATGACCGCTGGATAGCTATTATGCAAATTACCGCCGCCGGTATTACGAGGCCACCGTCGCCGGCTGTCGATTGAGATGATGGCGTAGCCACAGCGCTATCGCCCCCAGCAACAGCATCATGGCCACCTCGACCAGCAGAAAATCAATCAGCGCCTGCGGATAGTTGCCGCCGCCGCGACGGGCCAGCGCCAGGAACAGCGAACCAAGGATAGCCGGTCCGAGACCGAGGGTCGCCTGCTGCAGGGTGCTGAGGATTGCGCTCCCGGCCCCGGCGTCGCTGGCGCTGATATCGCGCATACCAATCCGATAAAAGCTGTTGACGATCAGCGCCTGGCCATAGCCGATCAGCGCCGTGGCGGGAACCAGCGTCAGGGCGTTGGTGGCGACGCCGAAGCGGGAGAAGGTGGCGCACAGCAGCAGGAGACCGGCGATCTGCACCGCCAGACCGGTCAGCAGGATCCGCCCCATGCTGTAGCGGGTGATAAGCCGCGGGGCATACAGCGCCGAAATAAAATAGGCCACGCCGAGGGCGATAAAGCTATTGCCGGACTGCCACGGCGCCATCCCCAGGCCCTCCTGCATGGTCAGCGCCATGCAGAACATAAAGCCGGACCAGGCGCTGAAAAACAACAGGGCGATGGCCATCCCGAAGCGGATGCTGGTCAACTGCAGCAGACGCGGCGGCAGCAGAGGATGGTCGCCACGCTGCTGCTGGCGCAGGGCGCTCTGACGCATGGCGAACAGCAGCGGCAGGACCGCCACCAGCATCAGCTGCAGCCACAGCGGCCAGTGCAGCTCCGGACCGAGGGCCATCGGGAACAGCAGGCAGCAGAGGATCAGCGCGAGGTACAGCGTACCCTGCCAGTCAATCCGCGACGGCGTCTCGCGACGGGTTTCCGGCACATAGCGGCGGCTCAGAGCCAGCACCAGCAGGCAGATCGGCACATTGATAAAAAAGGCGTTGCGCCAGCCCAGCCCGGCGATGTCCGCCGACACCAGCCAGCCGCCGCCCATCTGACCGACGATAAAGGCGATCCCGCCGATTCCGCCATACAGGCTGATGGCCCGGGCGTGGGCGGGGCCTTTGAGGGTGACGTGCAGGGTCGCGAGGATCTGCGGCACAATCAGCGCCGCCCCGGCGCCCTGCAGGGTGCGGGCCGCCAGCAGGGCGCCGATGCTGTTCGCCATCCCGCACAGCAGGGAAGCGATGCCAAAGAGGGCGACGCCCCACATAAACAGGCGCCGGCGGCCATAGTTATCGCCAAGCTTACTGCCCATCGCCAGGCAGACGGCAAAGGCGACGCCGTACAGCGCGACGATAAGCTCCAGCTGCGTGGCGCTGGCCGCCAGGGTGTGGGTGATGGCGTCCAGCGCCACATTGGTGATCGAGGTATCAATAAGCGGCAGCATCTGGCCGCTCAGCAGCAGCAACAGACCGGCGCGGCCGGGTGAAACAGCAGACGTATTCATGGGATTCTCCATTGCGTCATTCAGCAGACCGACGTAGCATTACCGATAAATTAAACGGGTACCAGTTCCTGTCTATACTGGTATTGGCACTACTATGCTGGAGGGGTGATGACCACGATGCCGCAACGGGAGTCGACGATCGCCGTGCCGGACGATCGACGCAAACAGCTGGGGGCCTTTCTGCGCGCCCGCCGTGAAAGCCTCGATCCGCAGCGCCTGGGGTTGCCCCGGGTGGGCCGCCGGCGCACGCCGGGTCTGCGCCGGGAAGAGGTGGCGATGCTCGCCGACGTCGGCGTTACCTGGTACACCTGGCTGGAGCAGGGGCGGGAGGTGAATCCGTCGGAGGCGGTGCTGGTGGGGGTGGCGAATGCCCTGCAGTGCAGTCCGCTGGAGACCCGGCATCTGTTCGTGCTCGCCGGGCTGACCCCGCCGGAAGCCACCCAGGTGACGGTGTGCGAAGGCATCAGCCCTGGCACCCGCCGGATGCTGGACAGCCTGATGCCGCAGCCGGCCAGCATTCAGAAACCGAACTTTGATATTGTGGCGTGGAACGACAGCTTCTGCCGCCTGATGGGCATCGATTTCGCCACCCTCCCGGAAGAAGATCGCAACTGCATTTATCTCTATCTGACCCATGAGACCTGGCGCAGCCGGATCGAAAATCGCGATGTGCTGCCGACCTTCGTCTCCTATTTCCGCGCCGCGATGGCCGAGCACCGCGGCGATCCGGCGTGGGAAAACAAACTGGCGCGCTTTTTCGCCGCCTCGTCGGAGTTTGAAGCGCTGTGGCATCAGCGCTACGAGGTGCGCGGCGTGGAAAACCAGATTAAACATTTTAACCACCCGCAGCTCGGGCGATTCAGCCTGCAGCAGATGTACTGGTATTCGGCGCCGCGCAACGGCTCGCGCCTGCTGGTCTACCTGCCGATGGACGAGGCGGGCGAGCAGGCGCTGGCGTGGCTGGACCAACATTAATCACAGGGAATCAGATGGCTGGCAATGTGCCATCTTCGGGTATTGCCCGGCCGGCGCTGCTGGACGGTTCCCTCTCCCTCCGGGAGTAGGGGGGAAGGCAAAGCCCTGCCGGGAAGTCTTTTATGTTATCTGTGGCTTCAGCGCACATTGCGCTCCCGGTTAGTCTTCTGCGTTATGTCACTCATGGGGCAGGGAGCGCACAGGGGGCGGCCAGTCGCCGCCGCCCCCTGTACCCCCGGGCTCCGGCCAGCAACATCGCCGCTGCGCGGTGCCTTCGACTTATCCCTGCAGGCTTCGGGTCGGGCCGAGGCAGCGTCCCTGCAAAACACGGCCCTCAGCCCGCATCCATGCGGGCTGCCCCGGCCTGCCGGGAACGTCTCAGCGATGTTGAGGCCGCAACACCGGCAGTTTCAGTCGCACAAGTGGGTAAGTTAACGGCTGGCTGCTACGGACCGTAGGCCGGGTAAGGCGCCAGCCGCCACCCGGCAATAAAGCGGCTCCGTGCCTGATATCATGCTCGGCGGCGCTGCGCTTACGCGGGCTTACGGTAAGGAGTAACAATCTGATATATAAATGGTTAAGTAGGCCGGGGAGGGCGACAGCCGCTGCCCGGCAGAAAGGCGAGCATATTAGCGAAAACAGGTTTGTCATCAGTCTCAAGGAATGCCTATGAACGTAACCCGAAAAGAGCAGCGCATTATTCAGCGCGCGCTGAATGCCTGGCAGGCCAGCGGGGAGTTAACCCCCTCGGACAGCCAGCGGCTGGCGCAAACGATGCGCGTCTCCCCCTTCGACTGGCGGCGCCTGAGTCGCTATGCCTTCTGGACCGCGCTGGCCTGTGTGCTGATTTCCCTGGGCAGTCTGTTCGCCGACAGCGAGCTGGTGGCGTGGCTGCTGAGCCTGTTCAGCCACTCGGCGCTGATGCGGATCCTGCTGCCTGCGCTGCTGGCAGTCGTCTGCTACGGCTGGGGTTTTCGTCGCCAGCGGCGGGAGACGCAGTGGCACTACAGCACCGAGGCGATTTTGTTTCTGGGCGTCGTCTTTACCGCCGTGGCGCTATGGCAGCTTGGCGAACGGCTGGATAACGGCAGCGGCCATATCGCACCGCTGTTTCTGGCCGGATGCGTGATTTACGGCGCCATCGGCTATATTGCCCGCTCCGGGCTGGTGTGGCTCTTTTTTCTGCTGGCGCTGGGCAACTGGTTCGGCGCGGAAACCGGCTACGTCTCGGGGTGGGGCGCCTACTGGCTGGGCATGAACTACCCGATTCGCTTCGTCCTGTTCGGCGGCGCGCTGCTGGCGCTCTGCTACGGCGCGCAATCCCTGCTTCGCCAGCGGCAGCTGTTTACCGTCAGCAAGGCGATGGGCCTCACGTACCTGTTTATTGCGCTATGGATCATGTCGATTTTCGGCAATTACGACGCAGACAACTGGTACCAGGTGAGCCAGGCGCGACTCCTGCCGTGGGGGCTGCTGTTTGCCGTAGCGGCCGGCGTCTGCATTTTTATCAGCCTGAAAACCGATGACGGAATGCTGCGCGGCTTCGGACTAACCTTCCTGGCGATCAATCTCTATACCCGTTTCTTTGAGTTTTTCTGGAACGGGATGCACAAAGTGCTGTTTTTCCTGATCCTTGCCGTCTCGCTGGCGGTGATTGGCCGCTATGCCGAGCGCATCTGGCATGCCGGCGAAGGGCAGGTGGAGAAAAAATAAGCTCGCGTTGAGAACGCTAACCACTCAGGCCGCGCTCAGTCGCGGCCTTTTTTCGTCCCTGATTCCAGTTTTAGCGCATTTTTCTGCGATTGGCTGCAAATGAGCATAGGCTTGCCGGGTATCTCAAAGATTAGCCTTTAAGGCAATTTGTCTTATATGCTAACATCCAGAGGAAGGGAGTCTGATGTTCAGATTGGTTGTGCATGTGGACGTTAAAAAGGAATTGCAGGCGCTTCCGTCCATTGTCCAGGCGAAGATGATCCGGCAATTAGACAAGTTACGCCAAAATCCCACCGCGCTGAGAGAACCTGACAGTAAACCGCTGGAGCAGGGGCTATTTGAAATTCGTGCGTTAGGTTCGGTACAGGGGCGAGGGATCTACGTTTTTCAGCAAGGCAAGACGCTCTTTCTGCTACGGGTTTTTGTCAAGAAAACGCAAAAAACCCCGTCATCGGAAATTCGCCTGGCGCTGAAGCGATTAGAGGAGATGCGCAATGAGTAAAAAGATCATTGACTGGGATACGTTAAAAACAGAACTGCTTGGCCAGCCTGAGGTTCAGGCTGCATTCGATGCGCAAGAACGTCAACAGCGATTACGTACTATGCTGGCGCAATGGCGCGAGCAGGCGGGGCTAACCCGAGCCCAGGTGGCGCAGAGGATGGGGGTGAGTGCGCCGACGGTCTCCAGAATGGAAGCCAATATCACCCGCGCCAGTCTGGATACGTTAACGCGATACGCGTTAGCCTGCGGTATAAAGCACCCGCAAGTTTTACTTTACTAACGCGCTCGGTGGCTATTCACTTACCGGCGCAAATTAACGACAGGTCGCACGGGCCGTAGGTCGGGTAAGGCGTAGCCGCCACCCGGCAATAACAAGCGGCACCAGAGGCGCCCGGTGAAAGGCGCCTGGTGGAGAGATTAAATCTCGGTAATGGTCGTCGACTGCGGCAGACGCGACTTCGGCAGGGTAGCGTTGAAATCTTCTACGCTATGGTGGCCGACCGGGACCACCACCAGGCTGGTGTAGCCCTGGGCTTTCAGGTCAAATTCCTCATCGAGGATCGCAAAATCGACCCCTTCAATCGGCACGGCGTCGAGACCCATCGCCGCTACGCCCAGCAGGAAATTGCCGACGTTGAGATACACCTGCTTTGCCATCCACTGATCGTCATCTTTCAGCTCTTTGCGGTGCATATCGGCAAAGAAAGTGCGACCCTTGTGGTTAGCGGCTTTTGCGTCCGGGGTGGCGAAACGGCCATCGGCCTCTTCCTGATCCACCACGCGCTGCAGCCAGGCGTCGTCCATCGCGGTTTTCGCGCAGAACACCACCACGTGCGAGGCGTCAAGAATTTTACGTTCGTTGAACACGTAGGTGCCGCTGGCGGCTTTCGCCACGCGAGCTTTCCCTTCATCGGTGCTGGCGACAATAAAGTGCCACGGCTGGGAGTTGGTGCTAGACGGGCTGTACTGCAGCAGCGTTTTCAGCTGTTCCGCTTCCCCGGCAGTCAGCTTTTTCGTGGCGTCAAAGGCCTTGGTGGAATAGCGCTTCAAAGCGACCGATACGATATCCATAACTCTTCCTCACAGTTTACAGCACCTTACCGGTGCGTTCAGGAGAGGAAGAGTACAGCGAAGATCGCAAAATGATAAGGGTGAAAAATGCGATAACACTTATCGCATTTGGCTGAAAATCAGCGCGGACGCAGGCGCTGCTGGGCCTTTTTACTCAGCTTGTTCACCACCTGATGCCACGAATCGTCAATCAGCTCGGCCAGCAGATCCTCGCTAATATCCTCTCCTGGCACCACCGTGATCCAGTGTTTCTTGTTCATATGGTAGCCGGGTTCGATACTGCGATAAATTTGCTGATTCAGCAGCGACTTCTGCGGCTCGGCCTTGAGATTGACCAGCGCCCGCCCGCGAATAGTCATGGTGATCATAAAGATGCGGCCGTCGACCTTAAACACGTCGTACTCTGGCCCAAAGGGCCAGCAGTGTTCGGTAAACGGGTAGGTCAGGGCGATACGGTGAGCGCAGGGATGCAGTGTTTCCGGCGTCATTAGGCGTCCGCCTCATGCAGGGCGTGCCACATGGCTTCAAAGCCGAGGGCGATAATCTCCCGGGCGCGCTGCGGATCGTGGCTGGCGAATTCGATGGTGGTTTCCGCCAGCGACAGAAACAGGGCGTCGCCAAAGGCGCGGTACGCCTCGCTGAGGAATATCTCTTTCACCGACAGCTGGCACATTTCGTTGAGCTCCGGAAAGCTCTCTTTTACCTGGCGGCGGGTTTCGTCGGTGATGCGCTCGCTGAGCGCCATCCGGCGGATCGCTTTGTGCTCCATCGGGTTGCGCACGCCCCAGTCGATATAGCTGTTCCAGATATTGCGCGCGTTCTCTTTCGGGCGCTTCTCGTCCGGATCCAGCCCGGCGATCATTGTGCGCACCAGGCGCAGCTTAATCGCGAGGTACAGCTCGTTGAGCAACTCATCCTTGGTGGCGAAATAGCGAAACAGCGTTCCCTCGGCCACACCGGCGCTGCGGGCGATGGCCGACGTCGAGGCGGCTATGCCGGACTGGGCGAAAGCCGCGGTGGCAGCTTCCAGTAACGCTTGCTTTTTATCTTCACTCTTTGGACGAGCCACTACTTTTTTCCTCACGCAGGTTTAAACAAACCGCCGATCTTGGCACGTCTGACCAGGTCGCTGCAACGGCGGAACGCAAAAATTGAAAATCGTCTTGACGACTTTCATCGCTTTCCTAATAATGAGTGCGTACTCACTCATAATCAAGTTATATCATAAAGCCTCCGGGATGGGGGCTTTTGTCTGGTCAGGATATGAACCGTGTCACTTTCAGCGTGGTCGCCATCATGTTACTCGCAGCAGCAACGACATTGCCGTTTGTTCTTAATGCCGGTTTTGGTAAGGCGCCGCAGGGGGCAAAGCTTAGCCAGGTGGAAGCGTCTCCCCACTACCGGGACGGCCAGTTCCATAACCAGTTGCCCACGCCAGGGTTCACCGGGCAGAAAAATATGCTGGCGGCGTGGTGGGATTTCCTGATGACCAAACGGGAAAACGCCCGTCCCGCGCAACCGCTGCCGCTGGTGAAGACCGATCTGGCGACGCTGCCCCTCGGGCAGGACGTGATGGTCTGGCTCGGCCACTCCTCCTGGTACCTGCAGCTGGCGGGAAAACGCATCCTGATCGACCCGGTGTTCAGCGATTACGCGGCGCCGTTCTCCTTTATCAATAAAGCCTTCCCCGGCGACTATCCGTGGCGGGCGGAAGGGATGCCGGAGATCGATCTGCTGATCATCTCCCACGATCACTACGACCATCTGGATTACGCCACCATTCGCGCCTTACTGCCGAAAATTAAGCGGGTCATTACGCCGCTGGGGGTCGGATCGCATCTGCGCTACTGGGGAATGGACGGGGCGCTGATTACCGAAGCGGACTGGCAGCAGGCGGTACCGGCCAGCGACGAGCTCACCGTCCACGTGCTGCCGGCGCGGCACTTTTCCGGCCGCGGGCTGAAGCGTAACCAGACGCTGTGGGCCAGTTTTCTGTTCGTTACCCGGCAGCAAAAGATTTATTACAGCGGCGACAGCGGGTATGGGCCGCACTTTAAAGCGATAGGCGATGAGTTCGGTCCGGTCGATCTGGCGATCATGGAGAACGGGCAGTATGACCAGGACTGGAAATATATCCACATGATGCCGGATGAAACGGCTCAGGCTGCCGACGATCTGCGCGCTCGCGCGGTGCTGCCTGGGCATGCAGGACGATTCGTTTTGGCGAAACACAGCTGGGATGAACCGTATCAACGGCTGGCGGCTGCCAGCGAAGGAAGGGCCTGGCGTCTGCTGACGCCTGTGCAGGGCGAGCCGGTGTGGGTCGCCGATAAGACGCAATCATTTAACGCCTGGTGGCGCTAAGCGCCAGTGCAGTATCAGAGGAGAGAGCATATGACGATTTCCGCTCAGGTGATTGATACTATCGTCGAGTGGATTGATGATAACCTGCATCAACCGCTGCGTATTGATGATATCGCTCGCCATGCCGGGTATTCGAAATGGCATCTGCAACGGCTGTTTTTACAGTACAAAGGGGAGAGCCTGGGGCGCTATATTCGCGAAAGGAAGCTGCTGCTGGCCGCCCGCGATTTGCGCGACACCGATCAGCGGGTCTACGATATCTGCCTGAAGTATGGCTTCGATTCGCAACAGACCTTTACCCGCGTCTTCACCCGGACCTTCAATCAGCCGCCGGGCGCCTACCGCAAAGAGAACCACAGTCGCGCCCACTGAGGCGCGCCTCTCCTGGTTTACCGCTCGAGGGAAAACCAGCGACGCCACACCCAGCGCAGCACCAGATACTCAATGGCGCCCAGCGCTAAGAACCACAGACAAAACAGCACCGTATAGAGCTGGTTGAGATCCATCATATGGAATGTCTCAACCAGCTTTTGCGCCAGCGTCAGGCCCAGCGAAGGCGCGGGCAACAGCAGACAGGAGAGCAGGGCCAGCAGTAAGATCCCGGCGGCGGAGAGCAGCGTTTCCAGTGGATGTTTCATGTCATGTTAATCATCAGTTAAAAAAACATATTGTCCGGTAAAATAATGCTTAACGCAATATGCTTTGTTTTTTTACTCGCTATAACACGACTATTTTAAATATTATCGCCTGCCTTTCGCTCTCATGTTAATTAATCTGAAATAATTTGTAATTAAGTTAATTGCAGCCGGGTGTAAATTAACGTCATTATTATGCCAGCGCTTTTACAAAACTGTAAGTGCTATATCCCACCAGCGTAGCAATGATAATGGCTAGCGCGATGTACAGCGCCAGTCGGCGCCCGCGGTAGATTCCAAACATATTTTACCTCGTTTAGTTTTGGTTTATTAATATTCTGTAATAGTTGGTTTGTGGAATTAACTTATCACAAAATTTTTATTTTGCGAAAAATTTAGACTTGTATTGGTTCACATTTTTATCGGCATTTTTGCCCTCTTTTACTTCATTGGCCAGGAATGATTTCAGGCTTTCCGACTCACGGAATTTATAAGGAAAATGTAAATTGACCAAGATGAATAACCCAAAGTTTACGACGCCCTCGGGCGACACCGCGCCACGGCAGGTCTGGCAGCAGACCGTTGACGCAGTGCTGGCGCAGACCAAAAGCCAGGCCGCTGGGTTAAGTTCCGCAGACGCCGCCGAGCGCCTGAATACCTGTGGGCCGAATGCGCTGCCGGAAAAGAAAGGCAAACCGGGCTGGCTGCGCTTTCTCGCCCACTTTAACGACGTACTGATTTACGTGCTGCTGGCCGCCGCGGCGCTGACCGCCATCATGGGGCACTGGGTCGATACCCTGGTGATCCTCGGCGTGACGGTGATTAACGCCCTGATCGGCCATATCCAGGAGAGCAACGCCGAAAAATCGCTGCAGGGGATCCGCAACATGCTCTCCAGCGATGCCCGCGTCCAGCGTAACGGCAAGCATGAGACTATCCCGACGCGCGACCTGGTTCCGGGGGATATCGTTATCCTGCGCGCCGGCGACCGCGTGCCGGCGGATATGCGCCTGATTGAAACCCACAACCTGCGAGTGGAAGAGGCGATCCTCACCGGCGAGTCGACGGTGGTGGATAAAATCACCGACGCGCTGGAGGGCGATCTGCCGCTGGGCGACCGGGTGAACATGGTCTTTTCCGGGACCACCGTCAGCGCCGGCGGCGGCGTCGGCGTGGTGACCGCCACCGGCGCGCAGACCGAACTCGGCCATATCAACCAGATGATGGCGGGTATTGAGAAGCACCGTACCCCGCTGCTGGTGCAGATGGATAAGCTCGGCAAAGCGATTTTCGCCATTATTCTCGCCATGATGGTGGCGCTGTTTATCTTCAGCCTCGCGCTGCGGGATATCCCGATGGGCGAGCTGCTGCTGTCGCTGATTAGCCTGGCGGTAGCCGCGGTACCGGAAGGACTGCCGGCGATCATCTCGATTATTCTGTCGCTCGGCGTGCAGACGATGGCGCGCAAGCGGGCGATTATTCGTAAGCTGCCGACCGTGGAAACCCTCGGCGCCATGACCGTGGTCTGCTCGGATAAAACCGGCACCCTGACGATGAACGAAATGACCGTCAAAGCGATCATCACCGCCGACTGCTGCTATCGGGTGGAAGGCGACAGCTACGAGCCGCAGGGGCGGATCTTCCTCGAGGGGAGCGATGAGCCCGTGCAGGTTCAGCCCGGCACCGTGCTGGAGACCTGGCTGCGCACCATCGACCTGTGTAACGACAGCCAGCTTACCCAGGATGAGCGCGGTCTGTGGGGGATCACCGGCGGGCCGACCGAAGGGGCGCTTAAAGTGCTGGCGGCGAAAGCGCAGCTCCCGGCGGTGGAGGCCCGTCTGGTGGCCAAGATCCCCTTTGACTCGCAGTACAAATATATGTCGACCCTGCAGCACATCGATGGCAATGCCCGGGTGCTGATCACCGGTGCGCCGGACGTTATCTTCGCCATGTGCCGCGAGCAGATGAGCCGCCACGGCGCGGTGCCGTTCGAGGCGCAGTACTGGGAAGAGGAGATGGCGCGCTTCGCCCGTCAGGGACTACGGATGGTGGCGGCGGCCTGTAAGCCGGCCAGCCTTGATGCCACCACCCTCAACCATGAGGACCTGCAGGAGGGACTGATTTTCCTCGGCATCGCCGGGATGATGGATCCCCCGCGTCCGGAAGCCATTGACGCCATCCACGCCTGCCAGACCGCCGGCATCCGCGTGAAAATGATCACCGGCGACCACCCGCAGACGGCGATGAGCATCGGCCAGATGCTGGGGATCACCAACAGCAGCCAGGCCATGACCGGCTACCAGCTGGAGCACATGGACGATGCGGCGCTGGCGAAGGCGGCGGTGGAGTACGACATCTTTGCCCGTACCAGTCCGGAGCATAAGCTGCGCCTGGTTAAAGCCCTGCAGGATAACGGCGAAGTGGTCGGCATGACCGGCGACGGCGTCAACGACGCGCCGGCGCTGCGCCAGGCCGACGTGGGTATCGCCATGGGTATCAAAGGCACCGAAGTCACCAAAGAGGCGGCCGACATGGTGTTGACCGATGATAACTTCGCGACCATCGCCAGCTCGGTAAAAGAGGGCCGTCGGGTCTATGACAACCTGAAGAAGACCATCCTCTTCATCATGCCGACCAACCTGGCGCAGGGGCTGCTGATCATCATCGCCCTGCTGGCGGGGAACATTATTCCGCTGACCCCGGTGCTGATCCTGTGGATGAACATGGCGACGTCGGCGACGCTCTCCTTCGGCCTGGCCTTTGAGGCCGCAGAGCGCAACGTGATGAACCGTCCGCCGCGTAAAACCGGCCAGCATGTGATGGATGGTTTCGCCGTGTGGCGAGTGGCTTTCGTCGGGTCGATGATCGCGATTGCCGCCTTTATCCTTGAGGCCTGGCTGGCGCCGCGCGGCCACAGTCCGGAGTTTATCCGCACCGTGCTGCTGCAGATGCTGGTGACGGCGCAGTGGGTCTACATGATCAACTGCCGCAGCAGCGACAGCTTCTCCCTGAGCATGGGTCTGCTGCGCAACAAAGGCATCTGGCTGGTGACCGGCGTCCTGCTGCTGATGCAGCTGGTCATTATCTATGTCCCGCTGATGCAGAGCATGTTTGGTACGGAAGCGCTGCCGCTGCGCTACTGGTTTGTCACTCTGGTCATCGGCGTCGCCATGTTCCTGGTGGTGGAAGTCGAGAAGCGTCTGACGCGCCGGTTCCGCAAAACGGCCTGAACAATCTCGCGCGCCTCGCTGCAGGCGCGCGTTACTGTCGCAAGGATCCTCTATGATTAAAACCTTCCGCTTTGCTCTGCTGGCCTGCGGTCTGGTCGGCGGTGCCCTGACGGCGACCGCCGCGCCGGCGGTGCCGGTCCGCGTCGCCACGGTTGAACTGGCTCCTCATGCTGAAGAACGCGCTATCCCCGGGCGGGTCGAGGCGATCCGCGCCGTGGACATTCGCGCGCGCACCGAAGGGGTGATTGTTCAGCGCCACTTCCAGGACGGGCAGTATGTTACCGAAGGCGACCTGCTGTTTACCCTCGACGACGCGCAGCCCCGCGCGGCGCTGGCTCTGGCGCAGGCCGAGCTGAAAAGCGCCGAAGCCTCATTACGTCAGTCGCAGCAGTTGCTCACTCGCTACGAGCGGCTTATCAACAACCACTCCATCAGCCGCAACGACGTCGATACGGCCCGGATGCAGCGCGACGTCGCCGCCGCTGCCGTACAGCAGGCCAAAGCCCGCGTCGAGGCCCAGCAGATTGTGCTCAGCTACACTCAGATTGCGGCGCCGGTGACCGGTCGCGTGGGCCATAGCGCCTTTCACGTCGGGACGCTGGTCAATTCGTCCAGCGGCGTGCTGGTGGACATTGTGCAGTTGGATCCGGTGCGGGTCTCGTTCGCCCTCGACGAAGCCGCGTTTTTCAGCAAAACCGGCCAGCACGCCGATATCCACGCTCTGAAGCAGGCGTGGCTGGCGCAGATTGAGGTTGATGGTAAACGGCGCGACGGGGTGTTGACCTCTATCGATAACCGGATCGACGCCCGCACCGGCAGCGTAGCGGTGCGGGCCGAGTTTGCCAATCCGCAGCACCGTCTGCTGCCGGGCGGCAGCGTGACGATCCTGTTCCGTCCGCAGGAACTGCCGTCGCGAGTGATGGTCCCGGCCGCCGCCGTGCAGCAGGATCCGCAGGGCTTTTTCAGCTGGGTGCTGAAGCCGGACCACACCGCCGGGCAGCGTCGTCTGACCCTCGCGGGGCAGCAGGGGCAGCAGTTTGCGGTCGAGAAAGGGCTGCAGGCGGGCGAGCAGGTGATCACCGACGGCGCGCAGCGGTTGCGCGAAGGCGCCGCGGTGCAGGTGCTGAACTAGCTAAGGAGAAGGGATGCTGACCTTTTTTATCCGTCGTCCGCGATTTGCCATGGTGATCGCGCTGCTGCTGACCTTTGTCGGCGCGGTGTCGCTGAAGCTGATCCCGGTGGAGCAGTACCCGGCGATCACCCCCCCGGTGGTGAACGTCAGCGCCAGCTGGCCGGGCGCCAGCGCGTCAGACGTGGCGGAAGCCATCGCCGCCCCGCTGGAGACCCAGCTCAACGGCGTCGATCATATGCTGTATATGGAGTCCACCAGCTCGGATGAGGGGACGTACCGCCTGAGCATAACCTTCGCGGCGGGCACCGATGCCGACCTGGCGGCGATCGACGTGCAAAACCGGGTGGCGCAGGCGCTGGCGCAGCTCCCGGCGGAGGTGCAGCAGAATGGCGTCCAGGTGCGCAAGCGCGCCAGCAATCTGCTTATGGGGGTAAGCCTCTACTCGCCGCTGGGCACGCTGTCGCCGCTGTTTGTCAGCAACTACGCCAGCACCCAGGTGCGCGAGGCGCTGGCCCGCCTGCCCGGCGTCGGCGAGGTGCAGATGTTTGGCGCCCGGGATTACAGCATGCGTATCTGGCTGCGCCCGGACCGCATGAACGCGCTCAACATCACCACGGATGATGTCGCCCAGGCGCTGCGCGAGCAAAATGTGCAGGGCGCGGCGGGGCAGGTGGGCACCCCGCCGGTATTTAACGGCCAGCAGCAGACGCTGACCATCAACGGGCTGGGGCGTCTGAACGAGGCGGCCAGCTTTGGCGAGATTATCCTCCGCCGCGGCGCGCAGGGGCAGCTGGTGCGCCTCGCCGACGTGGCGACCATTGAGCTGGGCGCCCGCAGCTACAGCTCCGGCGCCCAGCTGAACGGTAAAGCGTCGGCCTATCTGGGGATCTATCCGACGCCCACCGCCAACGCCCTGCAGGTCGCCAGCGCAGTGCGTGCGGAGCTTAACCGCCTGCACACTCGCTTTCCGGCGGATCTCACCTGGGAGGTGAAGTTCGATACCACCCGCTTTGTGGCGGCGACGATCAAAGAGATCGGCGTCTCGCTGGCGCTGACCCTGCTGGCGGTGGTCGTGGTGGTGTCGCTATTTTTGCAGAGCTGGCGGGCGACGCTGATCGTAGTGCTGGCGATCCCGGTGTCACTGATCGGCACCTTTGTGGTGCTCTATCTGCTGGGCTACAGCGCCAACACCCTCAGCCTGTTCGCGATCATTCTCGCCCTGACGATGGTGGTGGATGACGCCATTGTGGTGGTGGAGAATGTGGAAACCAAAATGGCGGAAGGGCTGGATCGCCTGCAGGCCACCGCCCAGGCGCTGCGGCAGATCGCCGGGCCGGTGATCGCCACGACCCTGGTGCTGCTGGCGGTGTTTGTGCCGGTGGCGCTGCTCCCGGGGATCGTCGGCGAGCTGTACCGGCAGTTTGCCGTGACGCTCTCCACCGCGGTGGCCCTGTCGAGCCTGGTGGCGCTAACCCTGACGCCGGCCCTCTGCGCGCTGCTGCTGCGCCCGCGTCCTGCCCGGCCAGCGGCGGTGTGGCGGGCGTTTAACCGTCTTCTCGACGGCACCCGCGACGGCTATGGCCGGCTGGTAGGCTGGATGAACCGCCGTCCCTGGCTGGCGCTGGCGGCGACGGTGGCGGCAGGCGCGCTGGTGGCGTTCAGCTTCACCTCGATGCCGAAAGGCTTCCTGCCGCAGGAAGATCAGGGTTACCTGTTTGCCAGCGTGCAGCTGCCGGAGGCGGCGTCGCTGGAGCGTACCGAAGCGGTGATGGCCCAGGCGCGTAAACTGCTGATGGCTAACCCGGCGGTGGAGGATGTGATTCAGGTGTCCGGGTTCAACATTCTCAACGGCACCAGCGCCTCTAACGGCGGGTTTATCTCGGTAATGCTCAAGGACTGGCATCAGCGGCCGCCGCTGGATGCGGTGATGGCGGATATTCAGCGCCAGCTGCTGTCGCTACCGGAGGCGACGATCATGACCTTCGCGCCGCCGACCCTGCCGGGCCTGGGCAATGCCTCGGGGTTTGATCTGCGCATCCTGGCGCAGGCCGGTCAGTCGTCGGCGGAGCTGGAGCAGGTGACGCGGGAGATCCTCCAGCTGGCGAACCAGCATTCGCAGCTGAGCCGGGTGTTTACCACCTGGAGCAGCAACGTGCCGCAGCTGACCCTGACGGTCGACCGCGATCGGGCGGCGCAGCTGGATGTGCCGGTGGCGCAGATCTTCAGCAGCCTGCAGACGGCGTTCGGCGGCACGCGCGCCGGCGATTTCAGCCGTAACAATCGTGTCTATCATGTGGTGATGCAAAATGAGATGCAGTGGCGCGAGCGGGCAGAGCAGATTAGCGAGCTGTACGTCCGCAGCCGCGACGGCGAGCGGGTGCGGCTGAGCAATCTGGTCACCATTACGCCGACGGTGGGGGCGCCGTTTATTCAGCAGTACAATCAGTTCCCGTCCGTTTCAGTGAGCGGTTCAGCGGCCGAGGGGGTCAGCAGCCGCACGGCGATGGCGGCCATGGAGCAGATTCTGCAGGCCCATCTGCCGTCGGGATATGACTATGCCTGGAGCGGGATCTCCTGGCAGGAGCAGCAGACCGGCAATCAGGCGGTGTGGATCGTGCTGGCGGCGGTGGCGATGGCGTGGCTGTTCCTGGTGGCGCAGTATGAGAGCTGGACGCTGCCGGCGAGCGTCATGCTCTCGGTGCTGTTCGCCATCGGCGGAGCGCTGCTCTGGCTGTGGACCGCGGGCTATGCCAACGATGTGTATGTTCAGATAGGGCTGGTGCTGCTGATCGCCCTGGCGGCGAAGAATGCGATTCTGATCGTTGAGTTCGCCCGCAGCCGGCGCGAGGAGGGGCTGTCGATAGTCGACGCTGCGCGCGAGGGGGCTACCCGCCGCTTCCGCGCGGTAATGATGACCGCGGTGTCGTTTATTATCGGCATCATGCCGATGATGCTCGCCACCGGCGCCGGGGCGCAGAGCCGGCGGATCATCGGCACCACGGTATTCAGCGGGATGCTGGTGGCGACGATGGTTGGCATCCTGTTTATCCCGTCGCTGTATGTACTGTTTCAACGTATGCGCGAGTGGGCGCATCGGCGGGGGTAAGCGCGGCGCTACCGGTCGGTAACGGGGATACTCCAGGCTGCAACGACTACCGGGCGGTCCCCTCTCCCTTTGGGAGAGGGGTAGGGTGAGGGTGGGTTTTGCGTTCACGTTGCGTTTGGGCGTGAGCCCCGCCTTATCTGCCGACCTCCGGTTCGCCGATTTCAGCGGGAATCGGCCCTGCTGCACGCCCGTAGATTTCAGGGGCCATACCATAGCGAACAGACTCTGTAGGCCCGGTAAGCGCAGCGCCACCGGGCAAGGACATCGGGCACGGCGGCAATACCTTGCCCGGCCTGTCGTTAATTTATTCACTCTCCTGGCTGGAATGGCCGCCCCCAAACGCGCCCGCTATTTTCTCTCTACCGTTATCATGGTCACGAACGGATGATACTGCCACGGCACGCTGCCGCCTTTGCGGTACATCTTCGACAGGGTGCCGTCGAGATAAAGCATCTGCCGCACGCCAAGCTTTGACTGCGCATAGCAGGCAAAATCGTAAAAGTTGGTCTCGCGATCGCTGAGCATAAACACCACCCGGCCCTGCTTATCGATACCAACCCCGTTGCGCAGCTTGCGCGAACTGGCGGAGGGCTTCAGTCGCCAGTTGATGACGCCATTTTCAATCAGCATCGGGCCGGACTGCACCGCATAGCGGATGGCGGGAGAGGGTTTGTACGCCGGCAGCGGCACGATTTTCGCCCGGCCGTTTTCCACCAGGAATACGCCGCCGGGGCGGATAAAGAAGTTCCCGCCGCCGGCGGAGCGGTTGACCGGCGTCAGCCGTTTGCCGTCTTCGATATACAGCCCCAGCGGCGCGTAGGCCTTATCGTAAATGCCGCCGTTCATCGCCATCTGCACTCGGCCGTCGCCATCGATACCCGCCAGCAGCGAACGCAGGGAACCCCAGGCTTTGCCGTGCCGATCCTGCCAGTACATCGCAATGCGCTCTTTCTGCGCATCCACCCGATAGCTCTGCAGGGTCAGCGTCGGGTCGGTGAGGGTACAGGCGGCGCTGGCGACGGCGGCCAGGGGCAGCAGCGCCAGAGGGAGCAGGCAACGTAATAACATGGGCAGTCCTTTCTATAGTCTGCGCCGAGTATACCCGCCTCGCTGCCTTATGCCGCCCAAATCTCACAGTGTTTTTGCACCAGCCCGGAAAGCGAACCGCCGTTGGCGATAAAGTCGCGCATCTGCTGCGCCTCGCTGTGCGGCGATTTCGCCTGGCGAACCACCGCCTCCAGCGCTGCCGTCGCCTTCAGCTGATGGGCGAAAGGGGCCAGCCGGTCGGCGAGCTGCAGGATCTCCTGGCGGATGCTGCGCTGCTCTCCGCTGCGCACGTCGGTGAGGGTCCCGTCCAGCCCGTAGCGGCAGGCCTGATAGCGGTTAAAGGGGTACAGCAGATAATCATCAGGCTGGTGCTTAAAAGGACGCTCCGTCAACAGCCAGCAGGCCAGGGTCTGAATAAAGCCGGCGATGTGGATCGCCTGGGCAAGGGTCAAGGGGGTGTCCATCACCCGCACCTCGACGGTACCAAACTGCGGGCTGGGGCGAATATCCCAGTGCAGATCCTTCATGCTATCGATCATGCTGGTGTAGCTCAGCTGGCGGAACAGGCGACGAAACCCCTGCCAGTCGGCCACCCACGGCATCGGACCGTTGTCGGGATAGGAGGAGAAGCGGTTCAGGCGCGAACAGGCGAAGCGGCTGTCGGTACTGTCAAACCACGGTGAGGCGGCGTTAAGGGCGATGAAGTGCGGTACAAAGCGCGACAGGCCATGCAGCAGATAGATGGCGTCGTCACCGCTCTGGCAGCCGACGTGCACATGCTGGCCAAAGACCGTCGCCTGCTGTGCCAGATAGCCAAAATGCTCGACGGTTTTGACATAGCGCGGGTTATCGCTGATTTGCTGGCGCTGCCAGGCATGAAAGGGGTGGGAACCGCCGCCGCAGATCTGCAGATGATGGCGCAGCGCCGCGCGCTGGACTGCCTGCTGGATGGCGCTGAGCTGGATTTGCGCATGGCTGATGTCGCGGCACACCCCGGTGGCGATCTCCAGCATGCTCTCGGTGATGTCGTGTTTGGCTTCTCCCACGGTCAGCTCATGCTGGACGTCGGCAATCAGCGTCGAGGCATCCTGGCTGAGGTCGTAACCCGGCGGGTTCACCACCTGCAGCTCCAGTTCGATACCGAGGGTAAAAGGATCGGAGCGGTGAAAATCGGCTAAAGGCATAGTCTCTCCCGGTCGATGTGTTCCCTGAAGTATATACCCGTCACACATTTACGTTGGCTTTGCTACGCAGCTTATCCATTCGCCTCGCGCCGCATCCCGCGATATTAGGCGACGCGTCAGGTCAATTGTTGCCCCCGTTCTCTTCGCCAACCCGCTGGCGGCCAAATTTGCGCGAGCCCACCACGCACAGCACCACGCCCAGCGTGACCGCCAGCATCAAGGGGCTGACGGTTTCGTGCAACAGCGCCGCCGACAGGCCTAGTCCGAAGAACGGCTGTAATAGCTGGAGCTGGCCGACGGCGGCGATCCCGCCCGCGGCCAGCCCTTTGTACCAAAAGATGAAACCGATCAGCATGCTGAACAGCGACACATAGCTGAGCGCCGCCCAGGAGGAGGCCGAGATGGCATGCCAGGAGGCGGGCTGAACCAGCAGCGAGGCGGGGAGCATCAACGGCAGGGCAATCACCAGCGCCCAGCAGATCACCTGCCAGCCGCCGAGCTCCCGCGTCAGCTTCGCCCCTTCCGCATAGCCGAGGCCGCAGACGATAACCGCCGCCAGCATCAGCAGATCGCCGCTGAGTGAGGCCGCCGCATTTTGCGTCAGGGCGAATCCCACCACCAGCAGGCTGCCCAGCAGCGAAAAGATCCAGAAAGCCCGCCGCGGGCGTTCGCCGCCGCGCAGTACGCCAAAGAGGGCGGTCATCAGCGGCAGCAGGCCAATAAACACAATCGAATGCGCCGAGGTGATGCGCTGCAGGGCCAGCGCCGTGAGTAGCGGAAAGCCGAGCACCACCCCGGATGAGACGATGATCAGGGACACAAGCTGCGCCAGGCGCGGGCGTTTCTGGCGAAAGCCCACCAGCAGCGCGATGGCAAGCAGCCCGGCGATAGAGGCGCGCAGAAAGGTCAATAACAACGGATCCATATCCTGCACCGCCAGCCGCGTCGCGGGCAGCGAACCGCTGAAAATGATCACCCCCAGTAAACCATGAAGCCATCCGGACCAGGGGCCGGGCGCCGATTTATCCAGTGTTGAATCTACCACGTTAACCTCGCGTTATCTGATTGGGCTGCGCCCGCTTGAGCATCGTCAGCGGCGATGGTAATGTGCCCAATCTAATACAATCAAATTATTGTCATAGATACATTTCGCGATGAAAGCCCGATATAAAGCCGTTGTCGATCGATATGCGCAGGCGATCCGCAGCGGGCAGCTGCCCGCAGGCAGCCGTCTGCCGACGCACCGTACCCTTGCCGCCGGGGAGCGCATCTCGCTGGCCACCGCCACGCGCGTCTACCGTGAACTGGAAGAGATGGGGCTGGTCAGCGGCGAAACCGGCCGCGGCACCTTCGTGCGCGACCTCTCGCTGCCGCCGGGGCACGGGGTCGATCAGCAGGTGGTCGCCGCCGATGTCGTGGATCTCAATTTCAACTACCCTTCGCTGCCGGAGCAGGGCGATGCGCTGCGCGAGGCGCTCAGGCAGCTGGCGATGGCGGGCGATATTGACTCGCATCTGCGCTATCAGCCTCACGCCGGGCGGCTTGCCGAGCGGGACATTATCGCCCGCCATTTGACCTGCCAGCACTTTGCGCCGGACGCGGAAAATGTCCTGATCGTCAACGGCGCACAGCACGGGCTGGCGGTGACCGTCATGGGGCTGTTACGTCCGGGGGATGTGGTGGCGGTGGATGCGCTGACCTATTCGGGCTTCAAGGCTCTGGCGGCGCTGTATCATCTGGAGCTGGCGGCGATCCCCTGTCGACCGGAGGGACCGGACCTGCAGGCGCTTCATACCCTGTGCCAGCAGCGGCGGGTGCGGGCGGTGTATACCATGCCGACGCTGCACAATCCGCTGGGCTGGGTGCTCAACACCGGTCAGCGGCAGGCGCTGGCCGATCTCGCGCGCCAGCACGACCTGCTGATTATTGAAGATGCCGCCTACGCCCGGCTGGTGAGCCATCCGCCGCCGCCGGTGGTCAGCTATGCGCCGGAAAGAACGGTGTATGTCACCGGATTTTCAAAAAATATCGCCACCGGACTGCGCGTGGGCGTGGTGATTTCTCCGCCGCGCTATCGCCCGGAGATTGAGCGCGCCATCCGGGCCACGACGTGGAATACGCCGACGCTGATAAGTTCGCTGATCTGCGCCTGGATTGAAGATGGCACGGTGGCGCGCTTTGAAACGCAGAAACGCCAGGATGCGCGACAGCGACAGCAGGTGGCCCGCGAGGTGCTTTGTGGGCTTCCCGTCGTCAGTCATCCCGATTCGTACTTCGTCTGGCTGCCGCTGGGTGAAGAGAGCCGGGCCGATCGGCTGGCGAATGCGCTGATGGAACGCCGTATTTCGGTGTCGACCGCCGAGCCGTTCTGCGTCTCCGCCACGATCCCGCAGGCGTTGCGCATTGCGCTCGGATCGGTGCCTTTCGACAGCCTGCGCCCGGCGCTGCTCAGCGTGCGCGACGCCGTTGAGTATGAACAATACCGCTAACCCATCTGCTCCAGCTGGCCGCGCAGGACCTCCACCCCCTGGGCGATGGCGTCGGGGTTAATGGCGTGGAATCCCATGCGAAAATAGTTATCCGGCGGCGCGGCGCTGAGAAAATGGCGCGCCCCGGGCTCAATCAGCACGCCGGCGTGGGCGGCGCGCCAGGTGAGCTGCTGGGTGTTGATCTGCGCCGGGGTCTGCAGCCAGAAGGCGTTAGCATGTTCGCTCCCCGCCAGCGCGCGACACGACGGCAGATAGCGCTGCAGGGCGGCGTGCAGACGCTCCCAGCGCTGGGCGGAGTCATAGTGGTAGCGCCGCAGATGGGTTTCATAATGGCCCTGGGCAAGGAAGTGGGCCATCTGGTACTGAATGTTGGTCGGCGGATGGCGATAGACCAGCCGGCGCAGGGCGCGCGCCTCGTCGATCAGGTCCGGGTCGGCGACCATAAACCCCAACCGCAGCCCCGGTGACAGCGCTTTTGACAGGCTGCTGACATACACCACCCGGCCGCTGCGATCGCTGGCCTTCAGCGCCGGCAGCGGGTTGAGGGTAAAGTTACTCTCCGAGTCATAATCATCTTCAATAATGACCGCGTCATGGCGGGCGGCATGCTCCAGCAGCTGGCGACGCCGCGCACTGCTCATGGTCACCCCGGTGGGCACCTGATGGCCTGGTGTGACATAGTAGTAATCGCAGGGACGCTCATTAAGCACGATCCCCTCTTCATCCACCGGGTGCGGCACCACCTCGGCGTCGGCGAGCAGAAAGGTGTTGATGGCTTCGCGGAAGCAGGGGTTTTCGACGCCAATGCGGGTGGTGGAAGAGAGCAGCAGTCGGGTCAGCAGGTAGAGCGCATTTTGCGAGCCAAGGGTGATGAGAATTTCATCCGGCGCGGCGACAATGCCGCGCTTGGGCAGCACCCGGGTGCGGATCTGCTCGATCAGCATCGGCACATCCTGGTCAATATGGTCGATGACCCACGCCGGGTCGCGCACCCCGCCGTGCAGCCAGTTCGCCGCCGAGCGCCAGGTGGCCAGCGGGAATTGCCGGGTATCGGGCTGGCCGTAGATAAACGGGTAGCGGTAGTGCATCCAGCCCGCCGGTTTGAGGATCGACTCCTGCTGGCTGGGGGTCATCTGCAGCCGGTCGCCCCAGCGTGGTGCAGCCGCTTCGCGCTGCGGTGCACTCTCGACGGCGGCAGGCGAAGCTTCATGATAGTCGGGATGCAGGTAGTAACCGCTGCGTGGGCGGCTAATCAGGTAGCCCTCGTTGACCAGACTTTCAAACACCAGCGCGGTGGTGTTACGCGAGACGCGAAGCTGGCTGGCCAGCTGGCGACAGGAGGGCAGCGGGGTGTCGGCGGCGAAGATCCCGCTGAGAATGGCATTCACCAGCGTCTCTCGCACCTGTTCCTGCAAACCGCGGCCAGGCTGAAAATCAACGTGTAACAGGTGACGGATCATACGGGGCTCCTCTGGCAATAACGCATTGCGACCACCCGTTACACTCAGCAAATTCCATACCACCCTGCCGCCATCTGACACAGCGATGCGGCCCATCTGGCTCTATACGGAATTGAAAAACGCTCCCACATTAAAAACGTATTCAGCCGCCGTGGACCGGAACGTCCCCGGCCACTATTTTGCAGAAACCTTTTCGCGTTCTGGAATGAACCCGTCTGGCCAATCCATCAGGGGTGAAATAATGAAAAAATCATTGGCATCAATGTGTCTGAGCGCTGTATTAACGGTCGCTTTTTCTTATCACGCCGTCGCGGCCGATCTTCCGGAAATAGAAAAATCCGGCACCTTGAAAGTGGCGACGGAAGATGATTATGCGCCGTTTAACTTTATGAATAATGGCCAGGCTGATGGCTTTAACAAAGATATGCTTGAGGAATTACGTAAGTACGCAAAATTCCATGTCGACCAGAGCATATTACCGTGGACCGGATTATTAGCGGCTGTCTCCACCGGGCAATACGATATGGCCTTAACCGGGGCGGTTATTACCGATGAGCGGCTGAAGGTCTTTGATTTCACCCCACCGTGGGCCTCCGCGCAGCACTATTTCGTCAAACGCGCTGGCGATACCTCGCTAAATACCATTGCCGATCTCAGCGGCAAAAAAGTGGGGGTACAGGCCGGGAGCGCGCTGCTGGCGCGTTTGCCGGAGCTGAAGGCGATGCTGGAGAAGACCGGCGGCAAGCTGGGGCCGGTGGTGGAGTATCCCTCCTATCCGGAAGCCTACGCCGACCTGGCGAACAAGCGACTGGATTACGTGATTAACGTGGTGATCTCGGTAAACGACCTGGCGAAAGCCAAACCGAAGGTCTTCGCCAAAGGGCTGGCCGTCTCCGGACCGGGGTATATGGCGTGGCCGATCCCGAAAAACTCGCCGCAGCTGCTGGCCTATATGACCAGGTTTATGAACCACATGAAGGAGACCGGCAAGCTCGCCGAACTGCAGAAAAAATGGTTCGGCGAAACCTATGACAACCTGCCGACCGAGGCGATCACCAGCCCGGAACAGTTTCACAAACTCGCCGGACTGTAATATTCCGCGGCGGGCGACCGCCGCCTGTTGCTGAGAAGGAGGGCCTCATGGATGCAATTTCCTGGCAGTTATTAATCGAAGGCGCATGGACGACCCTCTGGATTTCGGCCATCGCTATCGCCTTCGGGGTGGTGGCTGGCCTGCTGATCGCCCTGGTACGGATGCTGCGCCTGCCGGTGATCGACCAGCTGCTGGTGGTCTATATCAGTCTGGCCCGCGCGACGCCGCTGGTGACGCTGGTGCTATTTCTGTTCCTTTCCCTGCCCACGATGGGCATTAACCTCGACAAGAACGTGGCCGCCATCGTGGCGCTGACGCTTAACACGTCGGCGTTTAACGCTGAGATCTGGCGCAATGCCTTCCGCACCTTTCCGCGCGAACAGCGGGAGGCGGCGGAGTCGGTAGGGATGCGCCGCTGGACCTACTTCCGCTACATCATGCTGCCGCAGATGTGGATCGAGAGCCTGCCGGCGCTGGTCAATGAGATGTCCTTTTTGATCAAAGGTAGCCCGGCGATCGCCGTGATTGGCGTGGTGGATCTCACCCGGGTCACCAACCGTATCTCCTCGGTCACCTACGAGCCGCTGTCGCCGATCCTCGCCGCCGGCCTGCTGTATGTGGCGATCATCGGCTGTTTGTTGAAGCTGCAGGGTATCGCGGAACGTAAAGCCAGGCGTCTGGCGCGCTAGGAACGGGAGGCATTATGAATCAGTGGGGCGTTATCTGGTCGGTTCGCGATAGCTTTATTGCCGGGTTATTCGCGACCCTCGAACTGTTTATTACCGCCGCCCTGGCGGCGCTGATTATCGGTATTGCGCTGTGTTATTTTAGCGAATATCAAAAGAAAGTGATTAACCGGATTATTATTGGTTTCGTCAGCCTGATGCGCGCGATCCCTTTTTTGATCCTCGCTTATCTTCTGTATTACGGACTGCCGCAGCTCGGTATTAGCATGGAGCCGTGGACCGCCGGTTTACTGGCCCTGATTATTTATCATGGCGCCTATTTCTTTGAAATATTGCGCAGCCAGCGGCGGGTATTTTCCGGCGGATATATTGAAGCGGCAATTGCTCAGGGCTTTTCTCGCTATGCCATTTTTCGGCGGATTATTTTACCCAATATCGTCTCTTCCGCCTTACCGCTGATCGGCAATCAGCTGATTATTTGCCTGAAGGACACCGCTTTCCTGAGCATTATTACCGTTCAGGAGATCACCGCCGCCGCCAACAGCGTCCAGGCGACCTATTTTATTCCGTTTAACGCCTTTATCGTCGCCATTGGGCTTTACTGGGCGATCAGCATTCTACTGGAGCTGCTGATTAAGCGCCTGACCGCCTGGGGAGCCAAAAGAGGAATGAGCCATGCCTGAGTCTATTGCCGTAAGCGTCAAAAACGTCTCCAAACAGTTCGATAATGTGGAAGTCCTGCGGGATATTAACCTGACGGTGGAGAAGGGGACCGTGGTGAGTATTCTCGGCTCGTCCGGGTCGGGAAAATCCACCCTGCTGCGCTGTATGAACTGGCTGGAACAGCCGGACCGCGGTGAAATTCATATCGGCGGTCAGCGGCTGGGGATTGATGAACAGCGCGGCCGGGCGATGTCGCACCGCCAGCTGGCCAAAATCCGCGAGCGGGTGGGGATGGTCTTTCAGAGTTTTAACCTGTGGCCGCATCTGACCGTGCAGCAGAACGTCAGCGAGGCGCTGCTGCGCGTTAAGGGCATGAAACGAGACGAGGCGAAGGCCATGGCCATGCAGCAGCTGGAGAAAGTGGGCATGGCGCACAAAGCCGATGTTTACCCGATCACTCTCTCCGGCGGACAGAAGCAGCGGGTGGCGATCGCTCGTTCGCTGGCGATGTCGCCGGAAGTTATTCTCTTCGATGAACCGACGTCGGCGCTGGATCCGGAGCTGGTTAATGAGGTGTTGGGAGTAATGAAAGCCCTTGCCGCCGAGGGCTACACCATGGTGGTGGTGACCCACGAGATGGATTTTGCCCGCCAGGTGTCTAATGAGGTGGTGTTTCTGGAGAAGGGGCTGCTGATAGAGAAGGCGCCGCCGGAGAAGTTCTTCACTCAGCCTGACTCCGAACGCGTCAGGC
>ERZ1026890.91-NODE-91-length-69632-cov-26.019619_pt1 | contig 69632 bp, 61 predicted proteins | sample MGYA00380175_ERZ1026890 | MGnify/ENA primary metagenome ERZ1026890 (study PRJEB33269, sample SAMEA4719811) | human gut metagenome | biome: human-associated habitat; feature: organic feature; material: feces | place: Cameroon | collected 2013-10 ...
CAAAATATTTGGATATTAACATAGAAAGCTCTTTGTACGATATTTGCATGGTGGACATGAAGGACATATACTATGAATTTCTTGGGCTATAAATGATAGTTAAAAAATGGAATTTTCTTGTCGTTTGCGTGATATTGTTGTACTTTTGTCGACGTAATGAAAAGAATATTGCTTACATTCATGGTCGGAACGGCGCTTGTGGCTTGCGCTCCGACTGAAGACGAGAAGGCTCAGCCTACGCTCGATAACATAGAAAAGTTGTATGCTGAGGGCAAGTATGCTGCGACGCTCGACTCTATAACGTCGCTGCGCGAACGCTTCCCGATGGCGGTGGAGGCACGTAAGAAGGCGTTGAAGATATGGCAGGACGCTTCGCTGAAGATGGCGCAGAAGGACGTGGCTGAGACTGACATAAAGCTGCAGGAGGCCATCCGCATGACGGAAAACGAGACGGACAGACTGAAACGCGCATTGCTCGGAGCCAAGCGAGATTCGCTCAAGGCACGTTATGAGGCGATGTGTGGAGTGGTAAGAATGATACGAATGAGGCAGAAACAGCAGTAAAAATCAGCCTTTTCTTGCTCATATCGAGAGAATTTCGTATTTTTGCGCCGAATTATGGATACAACTAAAACAGAGGAACAATTCAGAGCCGTGATGCAGGAGTGTCGTACGCTCTTCGAGAAGAAACTTCATGATTATGGAGCTTCGTGGCGCATATTGCGTCCGTCGTCCCTCACAGACCAACTTTTTATCAAGGCAAAGCGCATCCGCTCACTTGAAACGACGGGCACATCGCTCGTCGGAGAGGGCATACGCCCAGAATTTATCGCACTTATTAATTATGGTATAATCGGGCTGATTCAGCTCGAGCATGGCTTCGTGGACACCGTGGACATCAATCCTGCACAGGCTATGGAGATGTATGACCGCCACGCCAAGGAATGCCTTGAACTGATGCTCCGCAAGAACCACGACTATAACGAGGCGTGGCGCGACATGCGTGTGAGCAGCTATACCGACTTCATACTCACCAAGATACAGCGTGTAAAGGAGATGGAAGATCTTCAGGAAGGCACGCTCGTCTCCGAAGGCATCGACTCCAACTACATGGACATCATCAATTATGCCTGCTTCGGAGCCATAAAGACCGTGGACGGTCAGTAAACCGAAAAACGTAAGGACATGAAGAAGCTGCGTATCATAATCGTGAATATATGCCGGCTCTTGCTCGCGCTGACGTTCATACTGTCAGGATACGTGAAGGCAGTCGACCCGCTTGGCACGCAATACAAGCTGGATGACTATCTGATTGCGATGTCGCTGTCTGACTATGTGCCGGACTTTGTTACGCTTGGCGGTGCCGTCGGGCTTGCCGCCCTCGAGTTTTCGCTCGGCATCTTCCTGCTCTTCTCAGTACGACGACGCATAGTGCCGCGCCTGATACTGGCGATGATGGTGTTTATGACAGCGCTGACGGTATGGATTTACGCCGCCGACCCGGTGAAAGACTGCGGATGCTTCGGCGATGCCATAAAGCTTACCAATGCCGAGACATTGGCGAAGAACATCGTGCTGCTCGTCTGTGCCATAGTTGTGGCAAGGTGGCGCAAGGACATGAAGAGGCTCATATCGAAGAGCAACCAGTGGATAGTGCTGAACTATACGGTCATCTACATCGTGCTCACAAGCCTCTATTGCCTCTATGCCCTCCCCACATTCGACTTCCGTCCCTATCGTGTGGGCACGGACATAAAGAAAGGTATGGAGATACCGGAGGGAGCAGAACAACCTGAGTTTGTCACCACCTTCATCATGAAGAAGGACGGACAGACGAAGGAATTCACGCTTGAGAACTATCCTGACTCCACATGGGAGTTCGTCGACTCGAAGACCGTGCAGACAAAGGCAGGATATGAGCCGCCCATCCACGACTTCTCCATAACGCTCAACAGCACGGGAGAGGACATCACGGAGGCGGTGCTCAGTCATAAGGGCTATACGTTCCTGCTCATATCGCCGCATCTCGGCTATGCCGACGACTCAAACTTCGGCAACATAGACCAGATATACGAATATGCCACGGACTATAAGGTGCCCTTCTATTGCCTCACGGCAAGTACGGAGAAGGACATCCAGCGTTGGATAGACATGACGGGAGCCGAATATACCTTCTGCACCACCGACGAACGTACGCTCAAGACTGTCATAAGAAGCAATCCCGGACTGCTCCTCCTCAAGGACGGAGTGATAATAGGAAAGTGGAGCCACAACCAGCTGCCCACCACCGACGAACTGACCGCACCACTCGGCAAGCTTGAGATAGGACAGATGCCGAAGGACAATACAGCGTCGCGCATACTGAAGGTGCTCATGACCTTCGTGTTGCCGCTGCTCTTGCTGACCATAGCTGACAGAATGTGGGCATGGAGCAAGTGGGTAAGAAACAAGGAAAAGTCAAACAAATTATATCAATTCTTTAAAAACAATAGGAAAATGAGAAAGAAAATTGTAGCAGGTAACTGGAAGATGAATCTTAACCTGCAGGAGGGTGTAGCACTTGCAAAGGAAATCAACGAGGCTCTCGCAGCTGAGAAGCCCAACTGTGACGTTGTAATCTGCACACCGTTCGTTCACCTCGCTTCAGTAGCTCAGGTGCTCGACGCTTCAGTAGTAGGTCTTGGTGCTGAGAACTGCGCCAATAAGGAGAAGGGTGCTTACACAGGCGAGGTTTCTGCCTCTATGGTAAAGAGCACAGGTGCACAGTATGTTATCCTCGGTCACTCAGAGCGTCGCCAGTACTACGGCGAGACAGCTGAGATCCTGAAGGAGAAGGTAGACCTCGCTCTTGCTAACGGTCTGAAGGTTATCTTCTGCTGTGGCGAGACTCTCGAGGAGCGTGAGGCTGAGAAGCAGAACGAGGTAGTGAAGGCTGAGCTCGTTGGCTCTGTATTCCACCTTGACGCTGAGGCTTGGAAGAACATCATCATCGCTTACGAGCCGATCTGGGCTATCGGTACTGGCAAGACTGCCACATCTGATCAGGCTGAGGAAATGCTCGCATACATCCGCTCTATCGTTGCTGAGAAGTACGGCAAGGAGGCTGCTGAGGAGACATCTATCCTCTACGGTGGCAGCTGCAAGGCAAGCAACGCTCCTGAGCTCTTCTCTAAGCCCAACATCGACGGTGGCTTGATCGGTGGCGCTTCTCTGAAGTGCGCTGACTTCAAGGGCATCATCGACGCTTGGAAGAAGTAATCAGCGAAGAGGGATGAACAGATCATCACTTCATTGAATTTAACAAAAACAGTGGGACAGCGGACACGGATTCCGTCGTCCCACTGATTTTCCGTTTATTAAGCACGATATGAAAACCAACATCAGACGCATCTTCTACACTCTGACATTAGCACTCTGCATCACGACTACAGCCGGAGCGCAATCGTTCACCCAGCATCTGCAGGAAAAGAAGCAGGCGAAGGGAAGCGTAACCGTGACACAGAGCAAAGAGATAGAAGACCTTGTGAATAAGGCTGACGTCAGCGCGGCGAAGCAGGAGCAGCAACACGTGACGAAGAAACCGACAGAGCATGCCGACTCTTCAAAGACTCGTCATGATGCACAGACACCTCATAAGAACGAAACTCTTAAGCACGAGCCAGACTCTGCCAAGCATCATGACGCCGACTCTGCCAAGCATCACGATGCCAAGGAGCATCATGAAGCACAGCCTCCTAAGGAGCATCATGAAGCACAGCCTCCTAAGGAGAAGCATGAGCAGACGCAGCCCGAAACGAAGACCGAGGAGCCTTACGTAGACACAAGCAAGAAGGTGATGAGACGCTCGTACAAGGTGAATGGTTACCGTGTGCAGGTGTTTGCCGGCGGCAATTCAAGGGCTGACAAGCTGAAAGCGCAGCAGGCGGGCAATGCCGTTAAGCGTGCCATGCCGGACCAGCCGGTGTACGTGCATTTCTATTCACCGCGATGGATTTGCCGTGTAGGCAACTACCGCTCATACCAAGAGGCCAACCGCGTACTCTCGCAGGTGAAGAAACTCGGATATAGACAGGCGTGCATCGTCAGCGGAAAAATAAACGTAGCGTATTAAGCCGCGTAATAATCTGATATAAAACTCAAAACTCAAAAATATAAATATGGATAATCCGGAATACAGAGAAGGTCTGGACGACCTTGCATCACACTATAAGAGCATTCTCACGCTGCTTGGAGAAGACGTGGAACGCGAAGGACTTGTGAAGACACCTATGCGTGTGGCTAAGGCCATGCAGGTGCTCACACGCGGATATACGCAGGACCCTAAAAAGGTATTGACGGACGCACTCTTCAAGGAAGACTACAATCAGATGGTGGTGGTGAAGGACATCGACCTGTTCTCGCTTTGCGAGCATCACATGCTGCCCTTCTATGGCAAGGCACACGTGGCTTACATCCCCAACGGATACATCACCGGACTAAGCAAGATAGCCCGTGTCGTTGACATTTTCTCGCACCGTCTGCAGGTGCAGGAGCGCCTTACGCAGCAGATTCGCGAGTGCATCGAGGAGACACTCCATCCGCTCGGCGTCATGGTTGTGATAGAGGCAAAGCACATGTGCATGCAGATGCGCGGCGTGGAGAAGCAGAATTCCATAACCGTTACGTCCGACTTCTGTGGCGCTTTCGAGCAGGCCAAGACAAGACAGGAGTTTATGGAGCTGGTCAATTCCAACTCGCATAAATTCTAAAAAAAACTTGACTCCCTCAGGCAAGATATACGTTAATCGTGCATTTAATGTATAGATTAACAACTAAAAAATAAACAAAGAACAATGAAAAATCTCAAGACTATTCTATTGTCTGTATTCGGAATGATGGCCATCGCCATCTCCTTCACATCGTGCAACACTGACTCGACGGACTATTCTATCGACTATCAGACCCAGAAGCAGTACCAGTCGACTATGGCTAATATGTATTCTGGTAAGATGCGCGTCTATTATGCCGACGCTCAGAAGCAGCAGTACGTGAAGTACGACTCTGTTCAGACACGCTGGACAGTGCGTACTGACTCTACGCTTACCGTGTCTGACTTCCCCGTCAGCGTGCTCGACTCATGCATTAACCTTAATACTCCTTACGCAGGATCAAACAACCAGGAGGTTCAGAAGCTTCGCAGCCTTAAGGAGGCAATCGGTAAGCTGGACACAAAGCTTGACCTCAAGTGCTACTATTATGTGCCCACAACGTCATTCGTGACAAGTTCAGCCATCTCGTTCTTCGTCAATCCTGTATACTTCAAGCAGACTCTTGAGTATGACGGTGGCAAGCACGACGTTTACTTCGTGTTCCTTACCAATAATTTCGGAGGCAACTACAACTACACGACACGCACCTTCGAGTTCAACATGTACCTCAACTCGATTACGTTCGACAAGGCTCCGGTTGACTTCAACAATCAGGTGTCAAAAATGTTCTTCCGCAATCTCTTATTCACCTGTCTTTCTAAGTAATTATGAAGTTTATCTCATGGAATGTCAACGGACTGCGCGCCTGTGTGCAGAAAGGCTTTGAGGAGTCTTTCCGTACGCTTGATGCCGACTTCTTCTGCCTTCAGGAGACGAAGATGCAGGCGGGACAGCTCGACCTTCAGTTTGAAGGCTACAGCTCATACTGGAACTATGCCGACAAGAAAGGCTATTCAGGAACTGCCATCTACACGCGTCTCAAGCCGTTGTCGGTCAGCTATGGCATAGGAGAAGAGAAGGACGAACACAACCATGAGGGCCGTGTCATCACGTTGGAGATGGACGATTTCTTCCTCGTAACGTGCTATACGCCCAACTCGCAGGACGGTCTGCGCCGTCTGGACTACCGCATGACATGGGAGGACGACTTCCTTGCGTACATCAAGACGCTTGACGCCCGCAAGCCAGTCATTCTCTGTGGCGACCTTAATGTGGCGCACGAGGAGATTGACCTGAAGAATCCGAAGACCAATCGCAAGAACGCCGGATTCACGGACGAGGAGCGTGCGAAGATGACAAGGTTTCTTTCTGAGGGATTTGTCGATACGTTCAGAACGCTTCACCCCGACGATCCTACCTATTCGTGGTGGTCTTACCGATTCAAGGCACGCGAGAAGAACGCCGGATGGCGCATCGATTACTTCATCGTATCGGAGCGACTGATGAACCGTGTGACCGCAGCATCCATACATAACGAGGTGTTCGGCAGCGACCATTGCCCCGTGGAGCTGGTCATCGAATAGGCTTTCATAACCTTATAGATAATCTCTTATGACCTTATCAATGGTCTTTTATGGCCTTATAAGGGAATAACAAAAAAAATCCGCAACGCTAACAGAATGGCGTTGCGGATTTTTTTGTAACGACAGTTAGAACTTTACGATTCTTCCGCCGTCCTCCGTTTCCTCTATGCTTACCTTCACGGCGTCCTCGGGAAGCAGGTCTTCTATGAGTTCTGGCCACTCAAGGAAGCAGATACTGCCACCATAGAAGTAGTCTTCATAGCCCATATCATACACTTCTTCCAGTTTCTTGATGCGATAGAAGTCGAAGTGGTAGATGGTATCGCCTGTCTTCTGGCTTGTATATTCGTTTACGATGGCGAAAGTGGGTGACGTTATTACGTCCTCCACGCCCATTTCCTCACATATAGCCTTGATGAAGGTGGTCTTTCCGGCTCCCATCTTGCCGTAGAAAGCAAACACCTTGCCGTTGCCCATATTGGCAATGAACTGCTTGGCAGCCTCGTTTATGTCTGCCAGGGAATTGATTCTGATTTCCATAAATATATGTATTATCCGTTTACGGTTTTATTGTTATTGTCGTTTTACTTCTTTCTCGGGCTCAGCGTTATCAGCGGAATGAGCATCTCCTCCATCGAAATGCCACCGTGCTGGAACGTGTCGCGATAGTAAGATACGTAGTAATTGTAGTTGTTGGGGTAAGCGAAGAACGTGTTGCCCGTAGCGAAGACGTACGAAGTGGAGATGTTCGGCGCAGGCAACTGAGCTTCTTGCGGATTCTTTATAACGAACACTTCCTTCGATTGGCAGTTCAGATTCTTGCCGAGCTTATACCTCAGGTTGGTGTTGGTGTTGCGGTCACCCACTATCTTCACCGGCTTCGAGGCGCGAATACTGCCGTGGTCGGTGGTGAGGATAATCTTACAGTCGCGCTGTGAGAGCGCTTTCAGAAGGTCAGCCATCACCGAATGGCGGAACCATGAGAGCGTAATGCTGCGGTAAGCCGACTCGTTGTTGGCAAGTTCGCGCACCATCTTCGATTCTGTTCGGGCGTGCGAAAGCATGTCAATGAAGTTGACCACCACCACATTAAGGTCGTTCTTCATCAGATCGCCGAGACGTTCGAGCAGCTTGTCGGCACCGACCGAATCGTTGATCTTGTGGTAAGAGAACGTATCGTGGCGACGGAACCTCTCTATCTGCTTCTTCAGCAGCGGCTCCTCGTTGATGTTCTTGCTCTCGTCCTCGTCCTCGTCAATCCACAGTTCGGGGAACATCTTCTCTATCTGCTTCGGCATAAGACCGGAGAAGATGGCGTTGCGTGCGTACTGTGTGGCTGTAGGCAGGATGCTCATATACATGTCTTCCTCAATGTCAAACATGTCGCCGATTTCCTGTGCCAATAGTTTCCACTGGTCGTAGCGGAAGTTGTCGATTACGATGACGAACACCTTGTCGCCGCCGTTAATGGTGGGGAACACTTTGTTCTTGAATATATCCGGGCTCATGAGCGGACGGTCAGTCTGTCCGGGAGCCACCCAACTGAGATAGTTGTTCTTGATGAACTTGGCGAAAGCGTTGTTTGCCTCCTCCTTCTGCATCTGTAGCATCTCCGTCATGCCCGAGTCTGTGTCAGAAAGCTCAAGCTCCCAATGCACAAGACGACGGTAAACGTCCTTCCATTCATCCACGGTTCGGCTGTCGCCAATCTGCATTGTGATGTTCTGGAAGTTCTGCTGATATCCTGTCTGCGTCACTTCCGTGACTATCTGACGCTGGTGAATGTTCTTCTTCAGGGTCAGCAATATCTGGCTTGGATTGACAGGCTTGATGAGATAGTCGGCTATCTTCGAACCTATGGCTTGGTCCATGATGTTCTCCTCCTCACTCTTTGTCACCATGACAACGGGTGTGGCGGGCTGTATGTCCTTTATCACTTGCAGCGTTTCCAGTCCGGTCAGGCCCGGCATCATCTCGTCCAGCAAGATGAGGTCGAAGGTTTGCTGTCGGCATTCCTCTATGGCGTCCGTGCCGTTGCTGACCGTTGTGACATCGTAGCCTTTCTTCTCAAGAAATATGATATGGGCTTTAAGGAGTTCAATCTCGTCATCCACCCATAATAAGTGTCCTGTGCTCATTGTCAATTTCCTTTATTTGATGATGTATTATGTTGCTAATAATCCGTCCGACTCATTGCTTAGAATCCGTCCAACTCATAGTATTCGTCGTCGAAATCTGTGCTGTTGTTCTGCTTCTTCTTCGATCCGGAGCCGCTGTTTGTGACAGGTTGCGGGTCGTCACCGAAGTAGAACTCGTCCTCCAGCGACTTTGACGAAGGCTTCTCCTTCTGCACCGGCTGCTCATTAACGGCTGGTTTCTGCTCATGAATGGCAGGTTTCTGTTCGTTAACAGTCGGTTTCTGCTCCTTAATCGTCGGTTTTTGTTCCTTAATCGGCTCCTCTATAATCAGATTCTGCTCCACGTTTGGCTTTGTCGGATTCTCCTTGACGGTCGGCTCCTCCATTATTGTGGTGCCGCCCGGTTCGTCCGTTACGGTCGTGGTCGGCTCCATTGTCACGGTTGTTCCTTCTTCCTTCACGGTATTGCCCGTTGTGGGAGCCTCTATGAGCGTCTCGCCCTCCTGCTTATCCTGCGTTTCGCCATCCTGCAAGTCCAGGAATGTATCAGCAGAACCGTTGCTGCCGTTCGGATTGTCGAGGTCGTACGAGCCGTCTTCCGGCATTTCCCTCTTGTCGTCCTTAGGCTTCGGTGTCGTTACCGTCTCCGGAACATTGAGCAGTTGCTCGTCGCTAATCTTTATCGGAGCGAAGTGTTTGTCGTAGAAACGTGCATAATCGTCGTAGCTGAACTGTCGTCCGAGCAACGGCAGGTTCTGCTCGCTGATTATTATGGTGCGATTTCTGCCTATCAATGACGTGATGGTCTTGTTGGTGAAGAGCTGTCTTACGTACTGCAAAGCCTCGTCATAGTTGCGGAATCCGCTCACCTTCATGCGATGAATGCCGTCAGCATCCTCCACGGCGATGTCGAAATTGCGCACGAGGAAGCTGGTGAAGTTATATCTTGCAAGCTCGAAGAGCAGTCGGTTTTCGTCCGTAGAGTCCGGCTTGTAGGCTATCATGAATGTGAAGGCGGCAAATCGTTCGTCCGACAATTCGCGTACAGCCGTAGAGTCGTTGTCGGTCAGCACCTCCGAACGTCTTTCCCAAACATTGTCGAGGTCGAACTTTCCGCCCTTGAGACGCTTTCCTTCGCTGACGCCCTTCACTATCATGCCCGCCATCTCAGCCACTCCGCTTTGCGGCCATTTCTTCACCACCGTGTTCATATCCTCAAGACAACCCTCAGCGTCGCCCTCGTTAAGCTTCGACAATCCGCCTATAAAGACAAACTTGTCGCGGTTGGCGCCGAGCGGGAACCGGCTGTCAGATATGCGCACATTGCCACTCACCTCCGCGTAACGAGCCGCTTTGAAGGCATCGTACGTCGAGGCATACAGCGAGTCTTCCATGTGTACGCCGAGCTTGGCGTTCTCCACGAAGTAAGGGTCGGATAGGAGAGTGGTCCATTCGCTTTCGGGATATTCCTTCTTCAGGCGTTCCACATATCCTTCCGCCACGTCCGTTTCGCCCTTCCTCATATAGAGCAGATACATGTGATAATATGCGTCTGCCATCTTCTCGAAGTCGGGATATTGGCTTGTCAGTCGTTTGAGCTGCTTCTCTGAGAGCGGCAGGTTGTTGAGCTTGTCCTTGAAGATTACGCCTGCATTGAACAGACCGTCCTCAATTATCTTGTTGCTCGCCTCAATCTGATCCTCCGTAAACGGAATCTGCGCCAGATAATACTCGCGCTTGTGCGGGTCGTTCTGGGCGCTGTCCGCTATCTGAGCCAGCGAGTCCTCGATGGCTTCCTGACGTGCGATGGAGTCGAGCTGAGCCTCGCTAAGCTCCGTTTCCTCCGGATTGCCGCCGAAGTTCACCACCGTCTTGTTGACGCGCTGCCAGTTGTCGACGTTCTCACGCTTGCCCCACATCTTCTGGAAGGCAGACTTACCCTGGCTTACAGCCGTGGCGTTATAGAAATACCACAGACCGTTGTTTTGTTGATTGGTATTGTTCTGCTGTCGGTTGTTCTGCTGCTGCATGTTGTTGCCGCCGCCGTTCTGCTGCATTGTCTCCTGCGCATTCTGCTCAGCCAGTCGGTCACGCTCCTCCTTCTCCTTGCGTTTCAGTTCGGCGATGGTTCGGTCGATGGCAGCGTTGCGGTCCTTCTCGTCCATCTTGGCAAGCGTCTGGAGCGAGTCCTGCAGGTGTACGGCGTCGGTATATGGCACCAGCTGGTCGAGCACCTTCGAGCGATGAGACAGTTCCTCGTAGTCCTTACGTTCCTTGTCCAGCAGTCCGATGGCCTCTCCGTAGCATCTTTGTGCGTCGTTATAGCGCTCCATCTCCCAATAAATGTCGCCCAACTTGAGCAGGAGCACGCCCTTCTCTATGCCCGACCTTGTGGCTTTGGCGGCACCGCGCTCGTATGCGCTGATGGCTTTAGTCGTGTCGTTCTGAGCCAGATAAATGTTGCCGATGGCATAATACACCTGGTCCAGATATTCCTTATTCTTGTCCGAAGCCGCCATTCTCTTCAGGCGGCTCACCATTTTCTTCCATTGTCCGCCTGACATCACCTCCGTCATGGCAATGCGTGCGTTGAACTCCACCTCGTAAGGCGGATTCTGCCTTATCACTCGCTTGTAGGCACGCATAGCCTCCGCCTTGTTGCCGAGCGCTGCCTGCATCTGTCCCATCAGATACCACTCGCGGGCACGCTGCTTGCGTCGCATCTCATGCTTTATCACCTTTCTGAGATAGGGTATGGCTTTGGCGTAGTCGCCCGTGTGGATGTAGTAGTCGGCGTAGGTGTAGTCCCATTCCTTGCGTGCAGACCAGTGGATGGAGTCGCGCTCCATGTTTCTCACCACGTCTTCGGCGTCGTAGAGCCAGCCCTCCTCCAGGTAGCACTTGGCGAGCCAAGCCCTCGACTTGGCGTATATGGCGGGCTGCGTCTGATACAGACGACCCATGTAAGCGAATGTGGAAGCTGCCTCGTCGAATGCTCCCTTATAGAACTGCGACCTTCCCATAAGCATCCAAGCCTTCCACAGGAACGGGTTATATTCGCGGCGTGACAGCCACTCGATGTCCTTCTCCGTCTTGCGTCGCTTCTTGTCCCAGACGGGACGCTTCTTTATGCTGTGCAGCTTGATGGTCTTCTGGCATTTCTCTATGGCCTTCTCGAAGTTGCCTTTGCCTATCTCGCGGCTCTGCTTGTTGCCGACGGTGTAGAGCGGCAGCATCTCCGTGAAGTTGTCCTTGTTGCCGTTCTCTTTCTCGAGCGAACCGTCGATGTAGGCAAGCGTACCATTATAATATGTGTTATAGCGAGCCTTGAATGAATGCCACCATCTTGTCTTCGCCGTATTTTTCTGCGTAGAACATCCTGTCGCAGCCAGAAGGACAGCCGCGAGGAGCATTGGGATGATATGTCGGGTCTTTAGGAGATGCAAAATATTATGTGTATAAGTGTGTGTTTAGGGAAAATACTGGGCATACAGTATGCAGGAGAATGTCCTACTTGAGCATGATGAACACTTCGTCCTTCAGCTGGTCGGGCAGTTCGATGCCGCGCAAGTTTAGGCTTCGGCACCATGCCGCCACCTCGTCCTGCCGCATGGTGTAGAGCACGTTGGCGAACTCTTCCACCTCCTCGTCCGTGTATGCGTCCGAAGGTGTGCCCTTGAAGGCGTCCAGTTCTTCGTCGTCGAAGTATTCGATAGGTTTCGTCGAAGCCTCCATCATGCACTCCTGCTCGCACTTCGTCGATGCGGTGCCGTCGCAGGTGGCACATGTCTGCTCCACGTGTATGGGCGTGTCGTCGTCCTTGCCGCGGTTGGCGATGAGCGTTCCTATCGCTGCAAGAACGCCAAGGGCTACTATAGACAGTATCAGTATTGTCACTTGTGCGGTTTTCTTTATATATTATATAATGTGTATTTGTCAGTCCTTTATCTTCTCTATCTTCCATCCTGCCATCTCGAGGTCGTCCCAGAACTGCGGATACGACTTGGTTACCACCTGCGGATCGTTGATGCGCAGACCGGGGAACTTGATGGCAGCCGGCGCGAACGCCATAGCCATACGGTGGTCCTGATAGGTGTTGATGGGTTCCATGCTTGCCTCGCAGCGCGTGCCGTCCCAGATGAGCGTGTCGCCGTTCTCGTCGCGCAGCACGTAACCCAGCTTCTTCAGCTCACGCTTCAACGCCTCTATGCGGTCAGTCTCCTTTATTCTGAGGCTTGCCAGTCCTGTGAGTCGGAAGGGGATGTCCATAAGAGCGCAGGTTACGACGATGGTCTGTGCAAGGTCTGGCGCCGAAAGGAGGTCATAGTCAAGTCGTGGCAGACGGCAGGGCCATTTCTTCAGTCTTACCGTTGGAGCAGCCTCCGTGCCGTTGGATAGGAAGCGGGTTTTCACGCCCATCAGCGAGAAGATATACTTCACGATGGAGTCGCCCTGCTTCGATGCGTCAAACAGACCGTCGAACATCACCGTCGACTCTGGGTCCTCCGCCAAGGTCATCATCTCGTACCAGTATGACGAAGCGCTCCAGTCGCTCTCGATGATATATTTGTGTTGCTCGTAAGGGTGTGGGTTCACTTTCAGCGTCTCTGAGTCGCTCCAGTCGGCGTCAGCTCCGAACTCCCTCATCATCCACAACGTAAGGTCGATGTAAGGACGCGAGGCGATTCCGCCCGTCATCTTTATCTCCAGCCCGTTTTTCAGAACCGGACCAATCATCAGCAGCGCCGAAATGTATTGCGAGCTGACGTTGGCAGGTATTTCGATGTGTCCGCCGTTGAGCGGCTTGCCCTTTATGCGCAGCGGCGGAAAGCCTTCCTCGCCGAGATACTCAATGTCGGCACCGAGATAACGCAGCGCATCCACCAATATTTTTATAGGACGCTGCTTCATGCGCTCCGTCCCCGTAATGGTGTGCTCGCCCGGCGTAACAGCCAGATAAGCCGTCATGAAACGCATGGCGGTTCCTGCAGCCTTGATGTCTATGGTGTCGGGCCTGTACATCATGGCGTTAACAATCACCTCTGTGTCGTCGCAGACAGACAGGTTCTCCGGCAACATGTTGCCTTTCGATAGGGCATGGATAATCAAGGCACGGTTGCTGATGCTCTTTGATGCTGGCAGCTTCACGGTGGCATCCAGCCGCGAAGGAGCGTTGAGTATATATTGCATGTTTGCTTTTAACTTGTATTACTATGCAAATTTAACCAAAAATCCTGAATAACAAGATTAATGTAAGTAAAAACAATAAAGTTACGCATTAGTTAACAAACAGTCTTGATGTATGGTTGGGGAAGTATTGGTGGGACATATATCCGATTGAAGCGGTGTTTGCACCACCAAAAAAGAAAAATGCACTTTAGACGAAAAAAGTTGCTAATTAATTTGGTGGTTTCAATATAAACCCCTACCTTTGCACCCGCTTACAAGAACAACGGGATGTAGCGCAGTTGGTTAGCGCACGCGTCTGGGGGGCGTGAGGTCGCTGGTTCGAGTCCAGTCATCCCGACGGTTGTAAAGCAAGAAAGTTTTTAAAAAATACAAAATAAATTTTGTAGATTCAAAAAATATTTCTTATCTTTGCATCCGCTTTCAAGAAGCAACGCTTTAAAAGCTTTTGGCTCCGTAGCTCAACTGAATAGAGCATCTGACTACGGATCAGAAGGTTGCAGGTTTGAATCCTGCCGGAGTCACAAACTTGAATAAACTGAAGAGAGGAATTTACGCAAGTAAGTTCCTCTTTTTTTTGCATTATGCTAATTGCTAACCTGCAATTCACAAGTTTCCAAGGCTAACATAGGAGGCTATGGCGTCTCGCCGTAGCCCCGCAGCCTCCCATAGCAGAACGCTCAATCTGCATACGCAACATTTTGCTTCCACCACCATGCAAATATCGTACAGATGGTAAAAACCTGTTACAAAATAAAAATCAATTCTAGAGAATCAAAAAGCTGTTTTTATGGTATTCTGCTGAGCAAACTGCACCAATGCTTAACGATAGTGCCACTTTTACAGTCCAATAGTGCCACTATTAGAGTGTAAAAGTGGCGCTATTGTATGATAAAAGTGGCACTATTGGAGTGTAAAAGTGGCGCTATTGCAGCAAAAAGAGGCTCATTTGAGAGCTGGATTTCATAGAATTTCTTTAGAAAGCTGTATAACACACTGTGTATTAATAATATAGCTCTAAACGCTCAAAACTCAAGGATTTCGCACTAAAGATTTTGTTGCGCGCTGGGCTCATAGTATTGAGCATCAGAAATGCAAATATTGTGTCGGACGGCAAGGCGTCCGTGAAAGCTCAAGGCATATCGCGACATTAAGAATTCGTTGGACACAGCGAAGGAAGAAGGACTTGCGAAGAACCGAGAGGAAGGCCGTGCTGTAGGAATTGCATCAGTGTCAAAGATGGTGTATGACAAAGGGATGGACATTGATGCTATTGCGTCAATGACGGGATAGGACAAAGGTGAGGTGGAACGGTTGTGTCGACAATATACTTAAACAGCGGGACAAACACTTTCTAAGTTTGTCCCGCTGCCTTAATTCATTTAATCTTTAATAGGCAATAGTAGACAATATTGCCAACTAGCAAAATATTTTGCAAACATATTATCTCTTTCTGGATAGTAGTAATAATAATATGGATCATAACCACCATATGCATTTTCATATTTTATAGAGGTATATCTTTCATTGGACTTAATATATACTCCATTTCTTCTAATGTCAGCAATTGGTGTTGATTTGATATTCTTGAAAAAACTTTTAATCTTTTCATTCTTCTTTGCTGGATATACTACATATTGACAATTGGATGCCTTCTCTGCATTTACTTTTTGTATGGAGCAATAATGAATTAGACTGTCAGCCTGACCTAATGACGGGATTTTATACCCATCTAAATCATTGTCTTCTAAATCATAGTTCCAGGAATCGGCTCTTGTATTTACCCCGTCTTCTTCGTTGATGTCCAAATGATTCTTTCCGTCAGAACCTTTAACAATAACTCCTTTTGCCCATTTAGTTCCGGCAAGATATATACATCCGTCTATCTCTTTGCCGTCATTAGATGTGTCGTAGCCTGTTATGGTTTCCTTTTTAACTTCCATATAAGCGCCTCCATTGATTCTGTATTCATCCACCTCATTTTTGATTGTCAATACAGGATAACAAGAGCAGTTGGCTATATCGTACAAATTGATATCGCAATAGATTTTATTGTCGTCAGTAATAATCAAAGGATAAGTTTTTTTGCCAATGGTTACCGTTGCCTCTGATATTTTGCTTTTAAAATAAGTGTTATTACATTCAACTACATACCGTATTACATCGTAGTTAAGGGGATTGGTACAAATATAGTCTGTTGAGTAAGGGCTGAATTGTGATCTATCGTAATATATTCCACGCTCCGATATACTTCTGTCTTCCCCATTTATGGTTGCTATGGTAGATATTGTTACATATTTATCGTACGGAATTTCAAATTCAGCATAGTAAATGTTGTCTTCACCTTTTTGTGCATCTACTAACTCTTCTTCGCCTTCTCCACTCAGTTTGAATACTACCTTTGAGAGTTTAGGGTTGCCTTCCACTTCTTTTATTGTATGTCCGTATTTTATTCTGCAAGACGTATGATTTGCGGAAATTACGTCTTCTAAATACGTGCCGTCTGTTGTGGTGATATATCCTACTTCATCATCATAGCTGTTGCAGGAGATAGCTGCAAAGCAGACTAATAATATAAATAGAAACTTATTCATGATTAGTTGCGCTTTTTGTTTTTATGAATACTGATACCTAAGCCTATGTATGGGTCGTGATGCCACTTTGTATCGCCGAACTTACCGGTCAATATAGACGTGTAGCCAACCTGTAGCAGTAGGGCTTTGTACTTTACTATTACACCTATGTCGCCTGCTACGCCTCTGGCACCGGATATATAACGTTCCTTGCTGTAATTAGGTTCATTGTTATCAATGTCTTTGATTTCTTCGTATTTCTGTCCAAATTGTCCGTATCCGGCTCCTATGTAGGCGAACAGATATTTATGGCAACGTTTCATAATTCCGGCTGTGCAGATTGTGTACGATGGGTCCTTCTTCTTGAATATACCGGTTCCATAATAACCACCATTATGATTAGGTTCAGGATAGCCATCCGCATCTATGCCAAACTGTCCGTCAGAAGTGGCTAATCGTAGATATGCGCCCCAGTTGCGACACATGGCGAGTGTCACACCATAAGCCTTGCAACCAGAGTAGTTGGCTATCACCATGCCGTATAGACGTGGCGGGCGCTTTTTGAGCGTGTATGAAAAGTCCTTATTCTCAAATGGTTTGATGTTTATTTGGTCGGTCATATCATAATATTCCTTTTCGTCGCCCTGTATTTTTATGTTGTGTGTTCCGACGATTTTCAATGTTTGAGGAGTAAGTCCCTGCGGTATTCCGTCCAATATAACTGTAGCTTGCGGGGTACAACTTATATTCGCTTCGCCTTCTATGAGGAATGTGAATTCGGTTTTGCCGTTAGTGCTTACTTCTATAGGGTAAGTCTTTTCAAATATGCTGCCGTATCTTATAGTGACGTTGTGGTTTCCGGTTGCCACTTTAGTGTACATAATGTTGGTTGACGACCAGTCGCCGTCAAGTGCAATGTCAGCGCCAGCTGTTGTTTGCAGTTTTATTCTTACAGAGTCTTTGGCAGTCTGCGCTTGCATAGTGCAGACCGTCATAAGAACCGATAAGATGATAATTCCTATTCGTTTCATTGTAGTTTTGGTTATTCTATATTGAAGTTCATTCGCCAGATGTTGTACTTATTGTCGCGGTTGGCTCGGGTGGAAAGGAAGTAGATGCTTCGTCCGTCTTTAGCCCAAACAGGACACATGTCGAAGCTCGGATTATATGTGAGCTGTGTCAGACGTGAGCCGTCTGTTCTTACAACAAAGATATCCGTGTTGACTACATTGTTAATAGCCGAAGTGGAGTTGCCCTCTACTGCGAGCCATTTGCCGTCCGGAGAAAGGCACGGGTTGGCAAAGCTGCGTTTCTCGTCAGTAAGAATAAGCGTTTCCTGTCCCTTTACGTAGTTGACGTACCATATTTCGCTACGTCCGGAAGATGAGTTTCTTACGCAATAGAAAGCCTCCGGGTCGTTGGGTATAAGGCAGACGTTGTAGCCAGAAGCGCATGATGTAAGTGTGCCGTCTTTTCTGTCGAGCGACCATACTGACGGACCGTTAGCAGACTGTCGTGAGAAGTACACCTTCTGACCGTCGAGCGAAGCAGGGTTCCAGTCTATTACTGATCCGTTTGTTATCTGCTGCATCATGCTGCCCTGATCGGCATTGATAGCAGATACATAGTAGTTGTCACCGTTCCTGTCGGAGAAGTAAAGTTTGTTGTCCTTAGCCCATGAAAATGCGAGCACATCACGGAATGTACGTTGTGTTGCCGCACCCTGTGCTCCCGCATTTCTTATCATGATGTTTGTCTGGCCGTTAGCCTTGTATAGGTATGCCAACTTGCTTCCGTCTGGCGAGATGGCGAGAGTTCGCAATGGGCACCACTTGAAGTGGGATTCTGCGCTATATGCCCAACTTGAGTTCTTGTAATATGCTCGATTTGCCCATGACGGCTCCTTGGTTGCGTTGCCAGAGATGATACTGTTGGTAGACTCGTCTGTAAGCTTGACAAGGTTAAGTCCGCTTTCTTCAGGAGTGAATGCTTCAAGAAAGTTGGCTACTTTGCTTGAACCGCATGACGTAAGTAATGCCGAAGCGACAGCAAAACCTAATACTTTTACTGATGTTTTCATAATGTGAGTTTTAATTGTTTGTTGGTGAATCGTTTGAGTTGGGATTGTTAGAGTTGGATGTACCGTTTTGCTGAAGTTGTCCACCAAGCATTTGTTGGTACTTTGATGTTTGTGAGGAAGTAGCGCAACTTGCAGCACCAATAACAAAAATGGTCGCTGCTATGCATGAGCATAGAAGCTTTAAAGTGACACTCTTTGTCATAATTTTATTTTTTTGTGAGTAAATAAATGATGATAGCAATTATGTAAGATGTAAAGTCTTTGATGTCCCATGTGCCTTTGGCAAGTCTCATAAGTTGGCAAAACTCGTGTATGATGATAGCTGTCGGCATTATCCAAACAAATAAAAGTCTGATGTGTTTGCCCTCGTTGTTCCAAATGGATTCCATTGCAAACAAATACGAAAGCAGCCACATGCCGTCGGGTAGGCTATAGACAACCCATCCGGGGGCTTCTTCTATGTGTGGGAATAAATGTGATGCCCTTAAATATCTGATATTGTCAAGCATGCCCATTTGTTCAAACGGCTTAAACATATAGAGTGTTAACGGTCTATACAGAATATAAATCAGTTCGCCGATAAATATGAGAAGGACAGATAATAGTAAGTATGTTTTTCTTTTAATAGTAATATAGTCTGACTTGCAGTCTCCAAGAAGTCTATTAAAATTAAAAACTCAGTGAATACCTATATAAAAAAACGTGGAAACTGTATATACTAAAATAACAATGATTCGACTTGATGAATTTTGACGATAGCACCTGCAAATAACTGATAATAAGGAAAGAAAGTGCAAAAACCAAATCATAAATAGATTTAAACGAATCATAGTTAATTGGGGATATGTGGGAACATTTACGGGAAAGATATTACCTTTGTGACTGAAATAAAAAACATAGGGACATGAAGATTACCATCATCACAAAGGAATGCAAGACTAAAGACAAAGACGCTCCTGCAAAAGCCAATCTTTGTTTTCGACTCCGAGATAAGGATGTTGACCTCAAAGTCCGTTCCGACATTGAGGTTATGCTTGACTATTGGGACAATGATGCACTTTCCTATCGAAGGACAAAGAAATTACCATCTGACGAGCAGAAGAAAGTCAAGGTTTTGGTGCAGACCATTACAACGGCTCTTAGCGAGCAGTATAACTCTACGACTGCTGATGTTGCATGGATGAAGAATGTTATTGATGAATGTGTCAATCCAACTTCAAAGTCAACAGAGACATTGACTACCGTTGCTTCGAGAATGGAGCAATATATCACGGAACATCCCATGAGTCCGAAATCAGCACTCGTTTATAAACCAACAATCAAGAAGCTTCAACGCTATGAAGCCTACAAGAGGGAAATAGAAGGAGAGGAAGGCTTCACGCTCTATTGCGAGACTATCCGTCCCGAAGACTACCTTGATTTTAGAGAGTATGTCATAAACGAATATATTCATTACAATGACTACCCTGAGTTTTACGAACAGTTCAACCTTGGCATGCACCCTCCCAAGCAGATGTCAAGCACACAGATTATAGGTATCATGCATCATCTGCGTATTGTTGGGCATTGGTGCATCAAGATGGGGTTTACAACAAACCGCTCATGCGATGCGTTCACTATTCCTGCAGCGGTACAAGGCACACCTTTTTATCTGACGATAGAAGAACGTGACAAGGTTTACAATGCAAACCTACATAACAAGCCAGAGTTAGAAGTGTATCGTGACTTGTTCATCTTCCAATCAATGGTGGGTTGTAGAGTCGGAGACCTGTTTTCTTTTACCAAAGACAATATAGTCGGTGACATATTGCAGTATCTTCCACACAAGACCATGCGCAAACGGTCGCAGACCGTGAGCGTCCCGCTTACCACAAAGGCTATGGAAATATTAAAACGTTACGATGGCAAGCAAGAAAAGCTTCTGCCGACAAAGCAAGTGTATCAATACAACGAGGGCATCCGTGCCGTGCTTCGAGAATGTGGCATCAACAGAATGGTTACTATCCTTGACACCGTCACAGGAAAGGAGGTTCAGAAGCCAATATGTGATGTCGCTACAAGCCACATGGCAAGACGCAACTTTATCGGCAACCTATACAAGAAAGTGAAAGACCCCGAGCTTGTGAGTTCCATGACAGGACATGTAAACGGAAGCAGAGCTTTCGCCAGATACAGAGAGATTGATGAGGAAACGAAAGTAAATCTTGTCAACCTCATCAACTAACGTTTATACAATCTACCAGTCATACATCATTATATATAGAGTAGCATGAAAGTAACAGCATTCATCCGAGAAACCTCGGCAAAGAACAACATAACCGACCAGGCGCACGTTTATTTCCGTGTGCGTGACGGCAAGACTGACATCAAGGCTGTCAGCGAGTTATCCATCAACCCTAATCATTGGAGCGCGGAACGGCAGGGTTACAAGACACGTGTGGCTCTTGTAGCGGAGGCAAAGCGCACGGCATTCGACAAAGCCGTGCAGGACTTGACGGCGCTTATATCCGCACAATATTATCATGGAGCGGACAGCCGTTGGCTAAAAGGTGTTATTGAGGAGTTTCATCATCCTAACATCAACATCCGCCAAGGCAGAAAAGGTGACGAATACAGTCTTGTGTACCAATGCCAGCAGTATGCCGAGAACCACCCGATGGAAAAGGAATCTATAAGGCATCATGAGCATAACGTACGTAAGTTGCAGCACTTCGAGCGTTTCCAAAGGGAAATCATGCGCAGACGAGGTTACACCATGCGTCTTGATGCCATAACAGCCGATGACTTGCGTGAGTTTCATAAATATCTGGTAAACGAGGCTGAATATTATGAGCATTATCCTCAAATCTTCGATGACATAGAGGAGCGTTTCAAACCACGCCAACTAACGGAAAACTCCATCAATACTATATTCAGAAGAATACGCACGGTCGTGAACTGGTGTTTGAAGCATAATATCACGACAAACGACCCTTTCGCCACCTTTGAGATGCCTAAGGTGTTGGACAGTCCTCCATTCTATCTGACACTTGAAGAGCGTGACAAAGTCTACTATGCCGACCTCAGTAACGAAACGCCATCCACACAAGTATATCGTGACATATTTATGTTTCATTGTCTCATCGGCTGCCGTGTGGGAGACCTTGAAAAGATGACACGTGCCAACATCGTTGATGGTGCTGTGGAATACATTGCTGAAAAGACAAAGAACCACAAACCACGCACCATCCGAGTACCGCTCAATGACAAGGCGAAAGCAATTCTCGCCAAATATGCCGACCTTGAAACGAGGCTATTGCCGAAGATAAACCAGAACATATACAACCGTCAGATTAAGAAAATTCTTAAACTGCTCGGCATTGACCGCATGGTAACTGTTATTGACAACAAGACTCGTGAGCCTATACAGAAACCGATCTGCGATATTGCGACAAGCCACACTGCAAGAAAGACGTTCATCGGCAACCTATACAAGAAGGTGAAAGATCCAAATCTTGTTGCATCTCTTTCGGGACACACAGATGGCAGTCGAGCTTTTGCACGTTACAGAGAAATCGACAACGAGATGAAACGCGAGCTGGTGAAATTGATAGACTGACCTATTGCGAGTTTGCCAAAATTGCGTTTCAAAAACGGATATTCAATAAAAACGTTGGCGTTTAGAAGAAAATACTATACCTTTGCAGACGAACAAGAACCAAAAATATAATAAAAAGGTTTCAAAAATATGGTACAGACATCAAGCCAAAGCACTGTAAATAAGATAGAAATGAGGCTTAGAGGGAAAGGACGTGGTTCGATAGTCTTTCAACAAGACTATGCAGACTGCGGAACACCATCAGCCGTGAAGTCAACATTCCATCGAATGTACACCGACGGAATGTTGGTGCGTCTGGCTCATGGTATCTATTATTACCCCAAAGAGGACAAGGAATATGGACTTGGCATTATCTATCCGTCTGTTGAAGACATTGCCCAGGCTATAGCCAAACGAGACAAGGCTAAGATTGTACCTATGGGAGCATATGCCTTGAATCGTCTCGGATTGTCCACACAGATGCCCATGAATGTCGTGTTCCTGACCAACGGCGCACCACGTAGGATAAAGATTGGAAACGGGCGTGGCATCCTGTTCAAGCATTCTTCTTCGGGCAAAAACTTCGCCTACAAATCAGAGTTGATGATGCTTGTTGTAACAGCCATGCGCGCCATAGGCGAGAACAAAATAACCGACGAGGAACGCAACGTGCTTGTCGAGCACGCAAAGAATGTAAATGACAACGATTTCAACCATGATATAAAACTTGCCCCTGCATGGGTGCGCAAAATACTAATTGCACGATGAAATTCATAGACATACCAGAAGATAGACAACGTGAAGCTATCAATACCGTAGCGTTGCAGACCGGATTACCGCCGTCAAGTATCGAAAAGGACTGGTGGGTAACGCAGGTATTGAAAGCCCTTCATACTTTGCCATATGCAGAACATATTGCTTTCAAAGGAGGTACAAGTCTTAGCAAATGCTGGAACTTGATAGCCAGATTCTCCGAAGACGTGGATATTGCACTCAGCAGAGAATTCCTTGGCTTTAGCGGTGAATTGTCGAAGACTAAAATCAGCGACAGACTACGTCGCGCCGCCTGTTCTTTCGTAAGAGAGAAGATGCAGCATGATGTAAGGAAAGCTTTAGTGAATTTGGGCATACGGGCAGATGCCTTTAGTGTGGATGTTGTAATCACACCAGTCACGACAACAGACCCAGAAGTGATAACAATAACCTATCATAGTTTGTATGAAGTATCACCATATATCAAGAATACGGTAAAGATAGAAATCAGCGGCAGATCGATGATGGAGCCTATTGAGAAAAAAGCAATCAACGCTGCTATTGATGTCCATTTCAGCAAAGCTCCATTTGCAGAAAGGCCATTTGAGGTGAACGCTGTCATCCCCGAGCGTACTTTCCTTGAAAAGGTGTTCTTGTTGCACGAAGAGTTCAGGAAGAACGAGGTCAGAGTGGAGCGTATGTCTCGCCATATATATGATTTGGCAATGATGATGGATTCTAAGAACCAAATTGCTGACCGTGCAATTCACAACGAAGCCCTGTATAAGGCGGTACTTGAACATCGCAGAAAGTTCATCGGACTTAAAGGATTCAACTATGATGAGCTTTATCCTGCCACATTATGTATCGTGCCCAACGAGGAAATTGCAAGACTATGGCAAGATGACTACAAGTTCATGTGTGAGCACATGATTTTCGGGCAGGTGCCTTCTTTTGAGGAACTGATAAGCAAGTTGTCAACGCTCAACGACAGAATTAGACAGTTATACTACCGAAAGGCATGAACATAAACGAACTCGGCGAGGATCTTGAACAGCAGTTCGGCAAGCCTCGCAACATAACAGAAGAGAACGTTAAGTTCATGCTTTCGCTCATAAAGGAAGAATTTGATGGAACGAAAGTGAACGAGAATGTCGAAAAGCCAAGTCTTGAAGCCTTCGGCATGACCATTCTTGCTGTTATGTCATACCAAACTACACCTTGGGAAGAATTGGCAAAGAAACCTTCAATCCGCAAGACACTCAAATACATTGCCATTAGAGGAAACGACCATTATGACGAGATGGAGGCATTGACCAAGGAACTGATACGGAAGCACTTTGATGGCATTACCCAAAAGATGGTATTAGGGTTCTTGAAGATTATTCGTGGGGTGTCGAATGAGGAACGTCCGACCAAACTTATTGAATACACTCCATTCGCAGCACAATACTATGCTATCCATCATGGACTTCACCAGCTTATCAGAGGTGAACATCCAGATGATGCAGCCGTCATTATCCATTGTGCAATAGAGGACGGCATATTGTTCCCAACAATTCCTCGCAGTCTGCTGGTCGATGAGTTCAACCTGAAGAAAAGTAGTTTCGACAAGTATTTCAGTAAGTATCATATAAACCTGGAATACGAGTCCGATGCTGTCAAGAAACAGGTTGAGGAGAAAATCAAGTATCACAGAAGGTCTTTACGAAATGCCATAGGCTACAATGTCACCGATAAAAACAATGTACACTTCTACGACCGCAAATTAGGACGCAAGAACTTCCTTTCTATGATTATTGCATATTGTCGCAGCATATTTCGTTTCTGACAATCTGCTGCCATTTACAATCCTTAGCCAAACGTAAAACAGCATTTGGCTAAGGATTTTTGATGTTGTCACGTTAATTCCATTAACAAAGAGTAGTCAATAGTAGTCGCATCCTACCGCCTATTCAAATCTCATTGAGAGCTGTCAAAAGCCATATACCTTTGCACCGTCAATCCGACAGACCAGCGGATTGGCGGTGTTTCTTTTTTATCACGCTGCGAGAAAGAGCATCCTGGTTTACGAGCAATACAGCGTATGTATAACGAATATCAACAGAAAAAAATATGGTTGACATCATGTCATTGACAAAGATGGGAGGACAGGTAGCACTAACCGTTACTCCCGAAGACCTTCACCATTTTGCAAATGCTCTCTTGGCGCAGTCACGCAAGGAATGGGAGGAACAAGCTGCGTCTGCTCGCAAGGAAGAATCTGAGGAAACCTTTCTTACAACAGAGGAGGTTTGCAAAATTTTCAATGTATGTCCTGCTACTCTATGGCAGTGGCATCGCACAGGCTACTTGCAACACATCAAATTTGGCAACAAGAACATGTACCCAGCTTCGGCTGTCAAAGCCATTACACACGCTCGCTCTATGAACGAAACTGTTGCTGGCTATTGTAAACGGAAGAGTAAAGTGGACAAGAACTTGCCTAATGCTTATGACAACGATAGTAAAGAGAGCGTATGACGTATATCGAATACATGAACCTGCTTTGGCGTTCTGCTTTGTTGTCGCCATTGCCAGCGAGTGAGATAGCCTTGTTTGCCTACCTTGTGAACGAGAGCAACAAGCGGTATTGGAAAATGCCGTTTGCGTGCTCCACAACAAGAATATGTGAAGACTTGCGCCTATCAAGGCAAACTGTCATCACGGCACGGAAGCATCTATCCGAGCGCAAACTTATCGCTTTTACAGAAGGCAAATCCCGCCATCTACCGTCCAATTACACACTGCTTGAATGGACAGATAACTTGACAGTAGGCTTGACGGATAACTTGACGCATGGTTTGACACAGGACTTGACACATATTAAAGATAAAGACAAACACCAAAGCAAAGATTCTTTTATAAAGGGAAGGTGTGAGATTTTTGACAGTAAAAACGGAGGTGTATATGGAAATAGCAAACGAAAAGAAAATCGCAGGACTTGTCCAGTTCCTGCGGAAGGGACGGACTATGACGGGGCGTTTTAGACTGCCTATGTCGGAGGAGCAGGCCTACGAATATCTTCTGGCAGCATATATCATGGAAGTACAGCTCCGCTATCGCAGGTTTATCTATAATGGTTTTGTTGAAGAGCAACTCAAACAGGTAGCCAATTGCCTGACCGCAAACACTGCAAAGTTTGGAATCGTTCTATGTGGCGGATGCGGCAACGGCAAGACCACTATGCTCAAGGCATTGCAGAATCTTGTCAGACGATTGGAAATCCTCAAACCGAACCTATCGCCTAATGCTGGACATAGTTCTGATAACTACTATAGTTTTACCATTGTCAATGCCATGCAGATTGTGCAAATCCGCAAGACGGACTATAATAAGTTTTGCAAATTGGCGGAAGCTGATATATTAGGTATAGACGATATTGGTACTGAACCTGCTGAAGTGCAGGACTACGGCAATTTCATTTATCCCATCAAGGAACTCTTGGCTATGCGGTATGACGCTCAACTGTTCACGGTCTTCACCACAAACCTTGAGCCCAAGGAAATCCGTCAGCGATATGGTGACCGAATTGCCGACCGACTCAACGAGATGATGACAAAGGTGGTCTATCGTAATCCAACCTACCGGACAGAAAACGCACAGATGGCGGATAGTCAAGGATAGAGGCTGTCTTTCGTGAGGGAGCCGACTTTTTGCAAAAGTCCATGAACATAATAGGGACTTTTAGATTCACTTGCTGGCGCTGTTCACTTAAAAAGTCCTTCTATTATGCTCAGGCTTCGCCCGAGACCTGCTGCCATTATACCGAGTTACGCCTTTTACAATGTCAACAAGACAGAAATACAATATGCAAAGCAACATACCACGTGCCGCTATCCATGTCGGCAAAGACAAGAAATCATTCTCCGCCCAAGTGGGCAACGAAGCCGAGCGCAGAGGCTGGGACGAGAATGTTTATCGTCTGAAGAATGCCGACAAGGAGAAGAACAATCATTACAACTTCTCTCGCAAGAATCTCAACTTCGAGATAGTCAAGGATGGAAAGATTGTCCCTCTTGGTTCCAATCCCATTCCACTCCATGAGCGCATTCAGATGCGCCTTGATGAATTGGGATTCAAGCCATACATGGATGCCAGGCATCCAGACCAAGTATCAAAGAACAGTCCGAACTGCACTGTCGGCATGATATTCAGTGGCGACCACGATGTGCTGTACAACCTCGCTTTTGGCAACCAAAGGATAGACACTGCCAATCCTGATGCAGATCATAGCCACATCGTATTGCAACAAGGCATTTATAAATGGGCAAAGGACACCTACGACTTTGCCTGTCGAAAATGGGGCGAGGAGAACATCATTAGTTTTGCCGTCCATTGTGACGAAACAAGCATCCATGCCCATGTACAGACTATTCCTGTGGAGAAAGTCAAGAAACGTGGACGCATCGGTAGCAAGTATGTCAACAAGAACAATCCTGACATAGTGCTTTCAACTAAAGAATGGAAAGCATTACCCAAAGAGGAGCGAGACAACTACACCAAGCAGACTGCCTCAAAGGACTTTGTTGAGCGTGTGTCTTATGCCAAGGTGTGGGGAGAGACAAGAAAAGCAAAGTCGGAATATCTCTCGCAACTTCATACAGACTATCACAATGAGGTTGGCCGCAAGTATGGTCTTGCACGCGGCATCCCTTACAATGAATTGTCAGAGGAGGAAAAGCGAGGACGAAGGCATAAGAACAAAGTCGTTCTTGAAGCCGAGCGACAGGCGAAAGCTGCTCTTGACAAGGTGGAGAAATACGCTGTTCTTGCCACTATTGACAAGCAAGAGCTCACCTTCCCTCTTCTCAATATCAAGACACCTGTTCAAGAGGCAATGGATGCCGTTAAGAAAGAACTTGCCATTCCTATTCCTGCACTTATCGGACAAAAGACTTGGCGAGAGGAACGGACAACAAGCATCAATGATGCTATCAAGGCTCTTGTCGTTGCCATCAACGCTGAACGTGACAAGCAGAATAATGGTATACGGGCATCTGTCAACAAAACTTACACTTACTATATGCAGCAACTCAACAAACTTATTATTGAGAATAAGGCATTGAGGAATGAGAATGATACACTAAAGGCCGAGAATACGGAGGTGAAACAACGCATATCGCAACTTGACGAGAACGCAGTCAGACGAGTAACCGCTCAAAAGGATGCCGTTATTGAAAAGTTCAAGACTCAATTAACCTCAAAAAGTGAAGACGTTGCAAAGGTCAAAACGGATTACAATACTCTGTGGGAGAAATACAAAATCCTCGTCTTTCAATGGAACGATTTGACAAAGCAGCCTGAAATAATTGAAGCTGTTAAGCGTGTAGAAGAACGCAAGGGACAAGAAGCGGAGGCAAAACGTGAAGAACAGGCAAAACAAGACAGATACCAAGGTGTACTTGACCGATTCATTAGTGAAGGTAATGAACAGCTCAAAACCTTTTCGCAATCAAGCAGAATAGATTTCGATGAGAAAGAAGCCAAAGCAATCTATTATGGCATTATGGCTACTGCCACAAAATCCAACATTGCGCTTCGCTCTCCACAAGGAGCAATATTTGCCGTTGATAGATTTCTTGCAAGAATGGATTGGGATGGTTGTGGCAACTATCGAAGAGAATGTGTCGCACACTGGACGAAACTATTTGCTACCGATGAGGTCGTTTATACCGAACCCATCATTCGGAACTTTCTTTCGTTCATTGACCACATGTCGTGCAGCGCAGACACATACGTTTCACTCGGTGGCTCCAATGGTTGTGCTGACCAACTCACTAATTGGGACGGAACACAGAAGTTGGGATTAGGAGCACCACAAAAAAAGAAGTCACAAGGTTTATCCAGATAATAACAATGAGAGGCGATTTGTGGCGTTGGTTACTACAAATCGCCTCAAATTACAGAAATGTGATGCTAGAAGTAAAGATTTCCAATGATTTATTCTTTCGTCTGAATAAGATTTTCTACTTTTGTGGTCAATAATTGACAATTCTATCAAAAGAAAGTCTATTGGTTTAATCTAACCTCTGAGCAATAACATTGGAAGATAATACCAAACAGCCTTTAACGGCTGACGCTTCATTGTATAATGGGCAGCCTACCGACACAGGCTCATCGTGTCCAAGTGCAAGACTTACCTCTTGTACGCCCTCCATCTCGAAGAACAAAGGTGGGGTGTCGGTAGAGAATGTGCCTGATGCAAGCAAGCAATGGTTCGTTCTGCGAGTTTCATATGGACGTATTATCAAGGCAAAAGCATTTGTAGAAGCCAAAGGATTTGAATGTTATGTTCCTATGCGATACAAAGAGGTGAAGAAACATGACAAGAAACGAATCATTACAGAGCCTCTTCTCTCCTCATTTCTTTTTGTTCATGCTACAACAGAACAAGTTGAAACATTGCTCTATGAAATCAAAGTAAGTACTAATGAAATCAGAAATCTACTAAGTTATTACTTCGATCACACTTCCCAACGTCAAGACAATCCTGACCGTAATCCTCCACTTACCATCTGTGATGAAGCGATGAATAACTTCATCAGACTAACATCTATCAAGAATTCGCACATAATTCCTGTTACAACAGAAATTATCCAATATAAATTAGGCGATATGGTTATTGTGACAGATGGTGAATTTAAGAATATTCGTGGTAGAGTGGCAAGAATTGCTGGACAACAGAGAGTAATTGTGAAAATTTTTGAAGGATGTTTAGTTGCTTCCGCTTATATTCCAACATCAGCCTTGTCTATTTTAAAAATATAAATCGAGTACAAACATGAATGATAACAAAATTGCTGTAATCGGAGTCGGATATGTAGGTTTACCCTTATTGGAGGCTTTTAGCGCCAATAAGGGTAATGAGATAAAAGGGTATGACATTTCAAAGGATAGAATTAACGATATTCGTCATAGATTTGCTAATTCCAATACACATCTATTTTTGACATCAAATATTGATGATATCGCTTCCTCAAATATTTATATCGTTACTGTCCCTACTCCTGTTGATAAAAATAACAAGCCTGATTCTACTTGTCTATCAATTGTTTGCAAAATGCTTGGTAATATTGTAAAGAAGGGCGACACCATTATATTTGAATCTACAGTATATCCTACTATGACAGAGAACTATTGTATTCCAATTATAGAAGCAGGAAGTAAATTACAAGCAGGAAAAGATTTCTTATATGGATATTCCCCTGAACGTATTAACATTGGTGATTCCGAACATACAATTAGAAACTCAATTAAAATTGTAGCTGGATGTGATGAACAAACGACCATAAAGATTGCAGATATTTACAAATCAATACCAGGACTGAAAGTTAAGATGGTTGCAAGCATTAAAGTTGCAGAAGCTGCCAAATTGATGGAGAATACACAACGAGATATTCTTATTGCATTTGCTAATGAATATTCCGAGTTTTGCACCCAAATAGGCATTAACATAAACGATGTTATTGCAGCTGCCTCTACAAAATGGAACTTCTCACAAGTATATCCTGGACTTGTAGGTGGACACTGCATAAGTGTTGATCCATATTACCTGCTACAAAAAGCTTGTGAAATAGGGCTGTCATTACCTTTGGTTTCAACAGCAAGAATGGTAAATGAAAACAAAGTTTCCAAAGTTGTTGACAGATTTGTTGAAAAACTTCATAACACCGACATCCCAACAGAAAATAACAAAATACTTATAGTCGGATTCTCATACAAAAAGAACTGCGCAGATATAAGAAATACAAAAGTGGCAAATCTCGTAAAAGGGTTTAAAAACTATGGTTATATAGTGGACGTTTATGATCCTTTGGTAAACAAACATGCAGCAGAAAAAATGTATGGTATTCATTTGGTAACAAAGGAAGAACTTTCACATCATCAATATAGAGGCATTTTGGAAGCCGTACACCATGACGCTTTTCAAAATCTCCATTTCGAAGATTCTATATCAAAATTATTTTTAAAAATTGAACAGTTGTTATGATTCAACAAAAAGACAATAAATCCGTAAGAGCTAATATTTGTCATGGAACTGATATTGCCCATATCAAGGATTACTACGAAGAACACGGACATTTCCCGATGTTCCGTCAAGTCTTGATAGAAACTCGCACAGACTGTAATAATCATTGCAAATTCTGTCCTCATTCTTTCTGCAAGAAACCTTTGGGAATAATGTCATGGGATTGCTATAAACGTATCATAGACCAACTTTATGAAATAAACTATAATGGTCGTATTGCACTGATGCTGTCTAATGAACCGTTACTAGAAGAGAGAATGGAAGATATGATAGTCTATGCTCGCCAGAAGTCACCTCGTTTCTTCCTTGATATGACGACAAATGGTATTCTTTTGACGCTTGAAAAACTGGACCGTTTCTTTGAGCTTGGGCTAGACAATATTAACATAAATGACTATAGAGGTGATAGAAACATCTATCCCGACAAATGGTCTTCTTTTGTTGAGCCAATATACAAAGCGTATTATAATAACCCAAAGGTATCTTTTCAGAAAAGAAGAACTGATGAGGTTTTACCAAACTATGCAGGTAACATTCCGCAAGAGTTTAATCCTAGTGACTTCGGTTTTTGCAATTATCCATTCCGTAAGATTACTATAGGGTACTCAGGAAATATTTTACTCTGTTGTGATGACTTTTTGTATGATACTTGTTTTGGAAATGTCATGACTGACAATCTTTTGGATTGTTGGAACAATTCAGAAATGGAAAAGATAAAATACTCTCTTCTTGATGGGAAACGTATCTCAATATGTGCCCGTTGTAACGATTTTCAAGATTATGATATTTATTAGATTGTTATGATATTAAATAAAGAACAGTTTGATGCTTTTTCCATGGAAATAGCAACATTCGGGAATATACCAATTAGTAGTCAATATTGCGGTATTGGTTGTGTTTTCTGTAAAGTTCATACAGATTCATATCTTGGGCATTATCCGAGAATTCCGCAAATAGATGAAGATGATTTACTGAAAGGATTTGAGTATATCAATCCAAAGGTAAATTATGTTCGTCTTGGAGCAGGTGTATTAGTAGCACCACATACAGACCCATTCCTTCATCCTAAAATATATAAATTCATAAAAATGGCATCAGAGTATTTCCCGAAAAAGAAAATAACAACAGTAACAACAGGTGCCTATATAAATGAAGACAAAGTGGAATTTTTAAACAGTATTCCTAACTATGGGATTGACTTGTCTCTAATTACAATGCAGGAGCAAAGAGAAGCTATTATACCAAGGTCAGCACGTGAGAGAACAATGTTCTTATTAAAAAATGGGCCTGTCAATAAATGTACATTAATGTTTACAGGTAATCTAGATGAATTAAAAAGAGACTTGGGTCTGCTATATAGCCTAGGTGTTGACCAAAAGGCAAAGCAGATTCTGGTTCGCCGTATAGAGCATACTTCTACATCACAACAACGACTTAAAGTGTTGTCACAATCTAGTATTGATGGATACGAAAAGTGCATTGAGTGGTTACGTATAAATTATCCTAAAGTAGTGTTTACTGTGCCAGAATTGAAAGACTGTTTCAGAGGAGGAAATAATGAGTATTTTATAGAGGCAGAAGAACATATAGCAAGACAGAAGAAAATTATTTCGCAATTACCTAAGGATGTTTTTGTTAATCTAATATGTCCAATCTCTGGATATGATTATTTTACTAAAGCATTCAAAGATTATCCTAATGTTCAAACAAACCTTGTGAAGAACCATCTCTATGGTGGCTCTGTTACAGTTGCAGGGCTTCTGAATCATGGCGATATAATAGAACAATTTCATCCTGAGAGGAATGATGTTATGCTCCTTCCCGAAGAAATGTACAACTCAGAAGGAAGAGACCTGAAAGGTGAAAAGATAGAAGTGTTGGAACAATACTATAATGCAAAGATTTATTTGACATGAGCAATACAATATATTGGGATAAAATAAGAATATTGGTCACCAATAGCTGTAACTATCGATGCCCTTTTTGCCATAATGAAGGACAGTCTTCTCGTAAAAACATCAAAACGATGGATTTTGACAAATTCAAAATTCTCATTAATGCTATAAAGGATGAGGGTATATCTGAAATTTGCTTTAGTGGAGGCGAACCCTTTCTTGATAAAAACCTCATTGAGATGATTAGATATGCTTATAGAAATGCAGAATGGGAAGTATGCTGTGCCTCCAACCTGTCTCTGATAACTAAAGAACAAGTTCAGCAATTAGTGGGTATTCCTTTAAAATTTAACATTCAGTTTCCCTATACTGAAGCTAAGAAGTTTCATCAAAGCACTGGTAATGGTTTTATAGATAAAATCATAACAAATATACGAATGGTTCGTAATGCCGGTTTGGAAGTTGGATTAAACTGTGTTATACAAAATGATATTGAGACAGATGTTAGGACTATGGTAGAATTTGCCCTTCAAGAAGAACTTCCACTCAAACTTCTACCCCAAATAGGTCTCACTGGAAGCAAGGATTTTAAGACATTTGTATTTCCATTACTTAAAGAATACGCCGTTAGTTGTATAGATAAAGGAACAGGAGCTATTAGATGGCTGCTGAAAAAAGGAGACAAGCAAACTTCGGTACTCTACATCGACTCACCATGTTTTACTCATGATATAGATAGCTGCCGAAATTACTCCGAGATTAGAATACTACCAGACATGAGTTTGCAACCATGTATTCTGTGTTCTTCTGGAACAAAGATCTTGGATTTGTCAAAAGGAGAAGAAAGTATCAAACAACAATTCAGAGAAGCATGGAAGAGCTTGAAGAACTGCTAAAAAAATACAATCTCAATCATCTGGAGGATCTTATTGCTTCTCCATGGAGTGAGCAGTATTGTGTCACACCATTCCCTAAATATTGGCAAATTACATATCAAATAATGAGTAAAATATCCTCTAATAAGAGAGTTGTTGAAATCGGCTGCGGACAAGGTGATGTGACTGCGATATTTTGTCAGCTTGGATTTTCAAGAGTGTCATCTTATGAAAAAGACCCATTACTAGCAGTTAATGCTAAACGTCGATTAAATGATTTGTTTGGAAGAGAAGATATTGTTTCTTTTGGAGAATATCCTGCGATATGCCATACAGAATGTGATGTGCTTGTATTGGTTAATTGCGTATACGATGAACTTGCAGATAGTAAAGTTGGCTATAAAAAAATATTGAAGGATTATTATAAACATGCTGGTAATCCCCAATACTTTATAATGGAAGTTATCGATAATTCGTATACAATTGAAGATGAAGTATTTCCAAAGTACCTTCGCTTATCCCATATGGATGTAGAAGAAATGTTTCCAAACTGTCAAATTCAGTCATGGCAGACATATAAATATCCTCAAAATAAGAAAAGTAAAACATTATATTTGATTGAAAAGAAATGAACATACTTATTGTTACATCAGAAATAGGACTCGATGGAGGCGGTATGGCACTAGCTTGCAAGCGAGTTGTGGATATTCTAAGGAAAGAACATACTGTGATAGTTTTGTCTTCCACAGAGAATCCTATATATACCGTAAAAGGAGGAATGAACCCGAATACAGAGGCTAGCATTCGAAAGGAATACAAACTCAAACATGATAGTTTAGTATATAAGCATGTTGATGTCGTTATTGCTTTTGGTGGAAGATTCAATGGGTATTACGGTGCAATGCTTGCAGAGAAGTTAGGTAAGCGATTTATATTAGCTCTTCGCGGTAGTGACATTAATATTGTCAAATGGTCTATTGATGACACTTGGTATCTACGAGAAGCCACAACAAGGGCGAGTAAGATTGTATGCCTTTCTAAGGAAATGATCCATAATGTTATAAGTCTTTGTCCAGAAGCAAATGGAAAAACAATTATTATTCCAAATGAATATGAAGGTGATTGGGTAAAAATCAATTTTCACAATCTAAATGATATGATTGTCATAGGAACTGCTGCCTCTCATTTGAATGAGAAAAAAGGTATAGGTAATCTTATCATTATGCTTAAAAAGTTTAGGGAACTTTCAGAAACTGACATCCGCTTGGATTTAGTTGGAGAAATCGACAGTGACTTGCTTGAAAATTATCAGAATGAAGTCAGAGCATATAATCTTGGAAATAATATAAGATTTCTAGGTTATCAATCACGTGAGATTTTAAGAAAAACCATGAAAGATTGGGATTTCTACATTCAGGCTTCTGTGTGTGAAGGTCATCCAAATGCTATCAGTGAGAGCCTTCAGTGTGGAACTGGTTTTATTAGTAGCAAAACAGGATTTATTGCAGAAACGCTACAGGAGCAATTTGCCGAGTTCTTTTTTGAAGATTTCACTCCTGATGTTATGGCAAACAATTTGAAAGCATTGAGTTGCATGCCTAACTTGGCCGAGCGTTATCAAGAGGCAATAGATGTTATCAAAAGTAACTGCGCCAAGGAATATATAGCACAAAAGTGGCTTGGGATGTTGTCGTATAACAAAACTCCTAAAAACGATATAGAAGTCGAGAGCATTGTGTGTGTAGGTCTTCATGATGTTATGGGGGACATTCATGATAGTATAACTACTCCAACAAACGTTTTTCGAGATTTCGTTGGATATATTGCAGAAAAAGGATATGGAATATGTTCCATGCATGACTATTTGTCAAAGAGTAAAGAAGAAAGAAAAAAGTGGATTGTATGTACATTTGATGATGGCTATAAGAGCATAACTAATGATGCGCTAGAAATATTAAAGAAGCAGGGATTTACAGCAACTGTCTTTGTTTGCACTGGTCTCATCGGAAAGGATAATTCCTGGAATAACAAGGACGCAATCTTGCGAGAGCATCTTGACATAAATGCCATTAACCTTCTTATAAAAGAAGGATGGGAGGTGGCATCACATGGCGTTTTCCACAAAAATCTTCTCAAACTAAGTGATGTTGAAATTGAATATGAACTATTAGAATCAAAGAAAGCGTTAAATCAATTAGTAGGATATTGTGATACATACGCCTATCCTTATGGTGCTTATAATAAATTTATTCGCCGCTGTGTTGAAAAATATTATAAGTATGCATTCACAGTTGACCAAGGTGGAACATCAATGGTTGTTGACAAACATCAGCTAAAGAGATATTCTATTACGGAAATTTATAAAATGCTTAAAAAACAATGAAAAAAATATTGGGAATATTTAGAGGATTTCCAGGATTAGGACGTGTCGTTTCCGGTGTTTCGCTTCTTGAAACGCTGAGGGACGAGTATGGTTGTTGCATTGAAATTATTTCCTATCTCCAAGGTAATCGCTATCTTGAACTAAAAGGATATGAAAACCTGCATGAAGTGGTTCCAATGGACTATTGCTCTATTGGGTTACTTCCCACGAATGTTACCGGGGCTTATATCCATGAAAAAATACGATGCTTCCAACCAGACATTGTAATAATAGATGGTGAGCCTTTGATAATCCAGGCATTAAAAATCTCATACCCTAAACTAAAGATTGTAGCGTTGTTGAACCCTGCAGACATAGAAAATGAACAGAATGATCAGGATGCTATGCGCTATTTTAATGCTATGTATTCTCTTTCCGACTTGGCAGTAGTTCATGGATTAAGAAGTGTTTCAAATACTGGAAACTATAAAAAATTAATATCGGTGAACACTATTCTGAGAAAGGAAATACTAGATGTCTGTACCAATAGAACAAACAATATATTTTGCTTGTTGGGTGGAGGTACAGTTAATGTTGGATATTCTTTTTCTGAATCAACTATTCAAATAGCCAAATTGTGCATGGATGCGTCTGAGTATCTAAAAGAATACAATATGCATATCGTTTGCTCATCGAAAAATATTTATGATACTCTCAATGAATTCCAGCATGAAAAAAACATTATACTCTATGATAAAATACTTGATATAAAAGAGTATTATTCAAAAGCGGGGCTCATTATTACAAGATCTGGAAGGAACACTTTAAGCGAATTGGCATACTTGGGTATACCAGCATTGTCCTTTCTGTCTGGCTGTCAATATAGGAAAGCTGAACAGAAACAAAATTTGCAAGCATTAGGAGTACACAATATCAAACCGGTTCCTCTCTGCATTCAGCCAAAAGAATTGGCTGAACAAATCAAAGAAACGGTGAGCACTAAGTGCTATAGAGAGTTTTTTGCTCCTGGAAATCAACAAGCAATACAAGAAATTCTGAATTTATAGTTATGAATATGAAAAAGGTAATGCTATTTGCATATGACGGTACTGGACTTGGACACCTTATGAGGTTAATAAAGATTGCATGGGGACTATCCAAAGAATGCCAAGTGATAGTAGTGTCTGGACATAAAGCTATGCCTGATATTATACCAGAAGGAATTCAATACTGTCTTCTTCCAAATTTCAACGAGTTACGAGAAGAAAACTGTTACACCAATGAGCAAACCAACAGAATTAGAATAAAAATTTTGGAAAAATTGATTCTGGATTTTATGCCAGATGTGTTCGTTACGGATTATCTACCTCTTGGGAAACGTTGCGAGCTCGCAAGAATAATTACAGGCTATAATTGCCTTAAATATTTTGTACTTAGAAGTGATATTGGTGGGGATAGACTTATTCATGAGGATGTATTCTCTACAAGAAACATTGCTATTCTCAAGAGATACTACCATAGGATACTATTAGCTAGCGATCCTGTAGTCACTTCTTTAGAAGTGTATTCATGGCTTCCTTCAGAAATTCTCAATATGATTGTATATATTGGTTGTGTTACATATCCGGTGTCAGCAAAACAGATGACTGATACACGTTTGGCATATCTAGCAGGACATACAAAAAAATGGATGGTATGTTCGGCTGGGGGAGGAAGAATAAGTCAAGAGTTCTCTATAAAATGTATTGAAATGGCTAAAGACAAAAGATTTGCAGATTGGAAGATAGATATTGTCCTAGGTAATTATTCACAACTTCTATGGCCATATGGTCAAACTGAAATATACACCAAAGAGAATGTAACAATTCATAGAAAACTGAAAGATCTATATTTGCTTCATGCTTCTGCAGACTGTGTAATATGTTCTGGAGGCTATAATTCTTTGGTAGAATCTATGCAAGGAAAAGACAAAAACGTATTTGCCTATTCAGTCATGGACTTTGCTATTGAAGAAGAACAGGTTCATAACATTAGGAGCTTCGGTAAATTTTATCCAATAACAGAAATTACGTCTCTTGAATCAATGGAAGATTTTATCTTCAGTAAGATGTTCAGCTTTTTACCTAAAAAGAATTTAAAACTTAATCTAAATGGTATTGATAATGCGAAACGTCTGATAATTCAGGATTTAAACCATTATCATCAACCTAAGAATATAGCAAAATGAAAATTATACACATGTCGGATTTGCATCTCTCTGCAGATGGTGCACTTGTATGGGAAGAGGACTGTAGGAGAAAATTTCTCACTGCAATAGAACAAATAAAAATGATGCGAGATATTGATGTTATAATCGTATCTGGAGATATATCTAATGATGGTAGCTTGGATTCGTATTATTTTGCAGATCGGATATTCGCTGAATTAAATATACCAACCTATTGGTGTGCAGGAAATCATGATAATCTCAGTGTAATGTTTACTATATTTAAGCCAAAATTTTGTCATTTGAGTAATCAAGCACTAATAGGTGGTTGGAGACTTTACTTCGTAAACTCTGTTGCAAAGGATAATGATGAGCCAAACTCTAATCGTTCCAAAGGTATTGTGGCGATGAATATAAGAAAAGAACTGGACGGACTGCTGTCGAATAATCCAGAACCGTCAATTATCGTATTGCACCATCCTTCGTTAGAAATCGGAGGATGGCAAGATTGTAAGATACTCAAAGACCGTGAAACATTTAGAGAGATGCTTGGCCGTCACAAAAATGTCAAATTAGTTCTTTCAGGTCATATCCACATTTTCTCAGTAAAGAAAGATAAGAATATACTTTACAGTACAGCATCAAGCACTGGATTCGCTTTCTCTACAGGACTACCTAAATATAAAATCAATCAAGGGCTAGAGGGCTTTAGTCGTATTTCTTTAAGCAAGAAGGATATTATCATAGAAAACGTATTATTGGCACAAGAAAAATGAAAAAAATATTAGTAACTGGAGGAGCAGGTTTCATTGGCTCAAACCTTTGTGAAGAACTTGTCAAGAAAGGGCATTATGTAGTTTGTCTCGACAATTTTTCAACAGGACATATTGAGAATATACAAGGCTTGCTTGACAATAATAGTGATAAATTTAAATTAATAGAAGGAGATATTAGAAATCTTGATACTTGCCTAAAAGCGATAAATGGAGTAGATATAGTATTCCATGAAGCAGCTTTGGGTAGCATTCCACGGAGTATAGATGACCCTATTACCACTAATGCTGTAAACATTAGTGGTTTCTTGAATATGCTTGTAGCAGCTAAAAACGCAAAAATAGACAGATTTATATTTGCGGCAAGTAGTTCTACGTATGGCGACAATGAAACCATTCCGAAAGTCGAAGACAACATTGGCAAACCTCTTTCTCCATATGCACTTACAAAATATGTGGATGAATTATATGCCCATGTCTTTTCAATTACTTATGGGTTAAAATATATTGGTATAAGATACTTTAATGTATTCGGACGCCGTCAAGATCCCAATAGTGCATATGCTGCGGTTATACCTTTATTTATCAAAAAATTATTGAAGCATGAACAACCAATAATAAATGGAGACGGAAGTAATAGCCGTGACTTTACCTATATAGACAACATAATTAATATCAACATGTTGGCATTGGAGACGCTATCCCCCAAAGCATTTAACCAAATTTATAATGGTGCAGGAGGTGAAAATACTTCAGTTTTAGAATTAGAACAAATGATAAGAAAAAAAATATCAGTATATGATAAAGACATAAAACACATTGCACCAATGTTTGGACCAAAGAGAATTGGAGATATAAAACACTCTAAGGCTAGCATATCAAAGGCAAAAGAACTACTTGGTTATAGTCCTGTTTGTACATTTGAATATGGACTCAGACAAACAATAGATTGGTATTGTACAAATCTAAAAGGAAAAATATGATCAAAATCCAATATGCATTCTCTAATAAAAAAGGCAAAATAAATGGTAACACTATGAACATTGCAGAACAAATAAGTTTAAAACTCCAATTGAAAGAAAATTCAGAAGTGGAATACAAGTCAGCCGCTGGAGGCTTTCCTAAAACCGAATTTTGGCGTTCTTTCTCAGCCTTGGCCAACACCAATGGAGGAACAATTGTGTTGGGAGTGAAAGAGAAGAATCATAAATTTACGCCAGACGGTCTTTCAGAAGAACTTGTTGCGAAATACAGAAAGCAGTTTTGGGATGACGCACACAATAAGTCGTGTGTGAATATTCCGCTGTTGGTAGAGAGCGACATAGAAGAAATAGAGACCGATGGAGGGCAACATCTACTTGCCTTCAGAATACCTCGTGCTCAATACGACTTGCGCCCTATACACCTTACGCTTACTCCATTCGGGCATACCTACAAGCGTAGGGACGAGGGCGATTATCTCTGTACTGATGACGAGATAAAACAAATGTATTCAGATGCCAACAACATGAAAGCATCTGCTGACTCTCGAATTCTACGAGGTTATTCCATTGATGACATTGATATGCTGACTCTTCATCAATACCGCCGTGCATACGACATCAAACACGAAAACCATCCTTGGACTGAAGTTAATGATAAGCAATTTATGGAAAACATTGGTGCCTATCGTAAAGATAGAGCCACTTCAACAGAAGGATTTACGGTTGCAGGAATGCTTATGTTTGGCAAGACAAATAGCATTACCGACCCAGAGTGTTGTCAGGAGTTTTTCCCGGACTATCGTGAGCATTTGAGTGATGACCCTCAAATACGTTGGACGAATCGTATATATCCCGATGGAACATGGGAAGCCAACCTTTACCAGTTTTTCACTCGTGTTTTGCCTTTATTGCAGCACGCCTTGCCTGTGCCGTTCAGTCTTGATAATAATCAGATGAGGAATAACATAACCACAGCTCATGTTGCATTGCGAGAAGCTTTTGCCAACAGTCTGATTCATGCTGCATATACAGTGAGAGGCAATATTGTCATAGACAGATATTTCGACCGTATTGTACTGTCTAATCCAGGTACCATGCTTGTCAGTATGGAAGAATATTATGAGGGTGGGCATAGTGTATGCCGAAATCCTGTTATTCAAAAGATGTTTGTATTCTTGGGCATTGGTGAAAAAGGAGGTACTGGAGCTGATGTAATAGCGAAAGGCTGGAAGGATAATGGCTGGAGCATACCAACAGTTGAGGAAAAAAACAATCCTGATAGAATTGAGACTTGCCTATCTTTGGTAAATCGTACTAATAAGACTACGGAAACCGCAATTGCAACTACGGAAACACCAGCTGCAACTACGGAAACTTCTTCATATACTACGGAAACTACTACTGAAAGTCCGTCAAGAACTACCGAAACCACTACGGAAACTATCATCGGTTCAATCCGGAATAATCCGAAAATAACAACCAAAGAAATTGCTGCCGTTTGTGGAATTACTGAAGATGGCGTTTCTTACCATATCAAGAAACTGAAACAAATGGGTAAAATAGTCCGTGTTGGTGGTTCTCGTAATGGAGGAGAATGGAAAGTCGTTGAATAGGGTTATATCGAAATTTAGCAAAAACAACAAAGAATATGTTATTAGGAAACAAGATAAGGTCTCTTAGAGACGAACAAGGAATATTGCAACGCCAAGTGGCTGCATACTTAGAAATAGACACACCCATGTTCAGTAAGATTGAGCGTGGCGATAGACGAGCCAAAAGAAGCCAAGTAATTCAGATGGCAACATACTTCAAAGTGGATGAAAAGGAAATGCTCACCCTTTGGCTTGCCGACAAAGTATTGGATGCTTTGGAGGGTGAAGACGAATTGAAACTTACAGCCATTGAAACAGCAAAAGATAAGTTAATGGATGTTAATCGCTAATTTGCAGCAAACAATTCATCTTCTGATATAAACAACGCAAGATTGATTTCTTGCATACAATGGGAACTTTATGGTATCATTTGCGCTTGATATCGTAAAGTTTCTTTTGATTTACAGACACTTATAAAACATATACTGGTTCAAGCGTGGAGACTCTATCCGTTACTCGCTCCACAGCTTGAGGCCCTAGGAATTGCCCATGTAGTCGAAACGAGCAACCCAAGACCCCACGCCAATATGAACGTATCGGCCCCATCGTATATGTATATAGAAATAAACGTATGCCAATATATGAATTGACCCACATTACATAACTATAATATACAATGAGGGCTGACAATAGTGTCATACCCCGTGGCATCTATCGTTGCCATGTCCCTTGACTACAATTTGAGAGTTTCCTAGGCTTTCAAGCTGTCAGTGAACAAAGCGCGTGATAAACGCCTTTCCATATATGGTATCTCCACATAACACTGCTAACTGTTTAGCAATGTCTTTCCCGACACTTAATGCGTCTTCGGCGTAGAGACAATGCAAAATTAATTCTTTTTTTTGTATACTACAAATTATAGACCTAAATATTGTTCATAGAGGCAGTATATTTTCTGCTGTTGTTGCAGCTTGTTTGTTTTTATTGTCATATTATTTTTTGCAAAAACTTGAATATTCTGATTTATTGCTGTATCTTTGCCTAAGATAGGCTGCGTCTCAGCATAATATTCAAGCAAGCTTGATATTCTGCATTCGATTTGCACTATCTTTGCCTAACGCTATAATACAATTAGTTATGAGACAATCAGAAGAACGATATATCAGTTTGTTGACCGATTTTGGCTTTAAGCGAATCTTCGGTACAGACCCCAATAAGGAGTTGCTTATCAACTTCCTCAACTCTCTCTTCGATGGTGAGGAAGTGATAAAGGACGTGAAGTATCTCAACAGCGAGAATGTTGGTGACGTGTATACGGAGCGTAAAGCCATATTTGATGTCTATTGTGAGAACGAGAAAGGCGAGAAGTTTATTGTGGAGATGCAGAACGCCTATCAGACATACTTCAAGGACCGTTCGCTTTTTTATTCCACCTTTCCTATCAGAGAGCAGGCTCCTAAAGGTTCCGACTGGAACTTCTGTCTGAAGAAGGTGTATGTCGTAGCCTTGCTCAATTATAAGATGAGTGATGAGGCTTTCGACAACACAGACACTATCCACACGATAGCCTTGATGGATACGAAGACCAACAAGGTGTTTAATGCCAAGCTGATGTTTAAGTATGTAGAAGTAGGACGTTTTGACAAGACCGATGAAGAGCTTACGTCATTGTCGGACAAGTGGATGTACGTGCTTAAGAATCTGTCGCGCCTTGACAACCGCCCCGCAGCTCTACGCGAGAAGATATTCTCCAAGCTGTTTGCTGCTGCCTCCGTAGCCCGCTTCACTCCAACGGAGTTGCGCGAGTATGAGGATAGTCTCAAGGCTTATCGCGATATCAAGAACTCGTTGGACACGGCGAAGGAGCAAGGACGAGAGGAAGGCATGGAGGAAGGGCTTGCGAAGGGCCGAGAGGAAGGCCGTGCTTAAGGAATTGCATTAGTGGCAAAGATGATGTATGACAAAGGAATGGACATTGATGCCATTGCGTCAATGATTGGTATGTCAAAAGACGAGGTGGAGCGGTTGTGTGAGCAATGAAAAAGCTTTGTCAATACGCTGCCGTGCATTCTATTCCCTCTGCCGCCACACGGTCGCGGATGTTGTTGAGCTCTTCGTGTGTGGCTTTCTGCAATGTGTGGCAGGGTGTGTCGCGGTCGATGGTGTAGATCATCACCTGCTTTGGGCGAATCAGCTTAAGCGCTTCTATCCAGGGCGTTACGTAGCGGTCGGACGTGTTGTTGAGGTCCTGACCGTTGATGTCGGTTCCCTTCATGAACATAGTCTGGATGATGACGTTGCCGTGGAATGAGCGGAGAGTGCTGATGATGTCGTCAATGTTGTATGCTGGTGACATCGGACGGTCCACGCGGCGGATGTAGTAGATGTCCACGGTGTCGAGCTTCAGGATGTTGTTGTCCACGCGCTCCAAGGCACGATGGACGGCAGGCAGATGTGCCATGGTGGAGTTGCTGAGCACCGATACCTTCGCAGCGGGGAAATATCGGTTGCGCAGGCGGATGGTGTCGTCCACTATGCCCTCAAAGTCGGGGTGCGTTGTAGGCTCTCCATTGCCCGAGAAAGTTATGACGTTCAGTTTTTTATGTGTGTCTTTCATCTCCTTTAGCTTTCTTTCCAGGCATTCCGCCACGTGCTGTCGTGACGGGCGCGGCAGGGTGGGGCGGCGCATGGCGTTGTAGCCCACCTCACAATAGATGCAGTCGAACGTACAAATCTTGCCGTCGCTCGGGTTGACGTTCACGCCGAGCGAGATGCCCAGACGCCGGCTGTGTATGGGTCCGACGATGGGAGAAGGATATAAAGCTGTTGGCATAAGATTATATATGTATATTATTATTAATGTATAGTGCAAAGTTAAACAATGTGTGTGATATACTGCCCGATAGTCCGAAAAAGCTTGTTAATTGACGTTAATCAGTCGCTGAAACCAATATTTTTTTGTTCCTTTGCAAGAAATTTGGAGTAATATATCCTTTTGGAAATGGCAAAGAAAAAAAAGAAGACCGGCAATCGACATGGATTGCAGGCAGTAACGCTATGTATAAGCACGGCAATGGTGCTTATCTTATTGGGCCTCGTGGTGTTCTCCGTGTTCACCGCGCGCAACCTTTCTGAATATGTCCGTCAGAACATCGTGGTGACAATGGTGCTTCAGGACGACATGACGTCGGGAGAGGCACAGCAGTTCTGTGCCCGTCTGCGCACGCGTCCTTACATTCACAAGCTTACGTACGTCAGCAAGGAGGAGGCGCTCCGTGAGGGCATCCGCACGCTGGGTACCGACCCGCGCGAGTTTGCCGACACCAATCCTTTCCTTTCTTCTGTGGAAGTGACGCTCAAGTCCGACTATGCCAATTCGGACTCGCTCGTCTATATCTCGCGTGAGCTGAAGAATTATCCGAAGGTAAGCGAGGTGAAGTATGAGAAGGACCTCGTGGACAGCGTGAATGCCAACATCGCCAAGATCAGCGTGGTGCTGCTCAGCATAGCCCTGCTGCTCACCATCGTGTCGTTCTCGCTCATCAATAACACCGTGCGTCTGAGCATCTATGCCCGCCGCTTCTCCATCCATACCATGAAGCTCGTCGGCGCGTCATGGGGATTCATCCGTGCTCCCTTTGTGCGTCACTATATGCTGCTGGGCTTGCTTGCCGCCATCATAGCGTGCTGCGCCCTCGGCGGAGCCATCTACGCCCTTTACGTGTATGAGCCGGCTGTCCTTGACATCCTTACATGGGACGTGCTCGCCATAACAGCCGGTGTGGTGGTGTTCTTCGGACTGTTCCTGACAGCCATCTGCGCCACGATTTCTGTGAACAAATTCCTCAGAATGAAGGCTGGTGACCTGTATAAGATTTAAATATATACATTACATAACAAATTCAATTTCAGTTATAAAATGGACAAAAGAAATTATGCTTTCGGAAAGACAAACTTCATTCTGTTGGCAGTAGGAATGGCAATCGTCATTCTTGGTTTTGTGCTTATGAGCGGTGCTGGAAGTGACGAGGGCGTGTTCTCCGCCGACATCTTCAGCGCTCGTCGCATAAAGTTGGCTCCAGCCGTATGCTTCATCGGCTTTATCTCCGTGATATACGCCATCATACGCAAGCCGAAGGATTAAAAATTCAGGGTACGCATGCCCGTGAAGGGTTTGATAGTTAACATTTATAGAACTTAATACGTAATTAAAAAGTGAATTGGTTTGAAGCTTTAATCCTTGGTATCGTCCAGGGACTTACTGAATATCTGCCTGTCAGCAGTAGTGGTCATCTCGCAATCGGCTCTTATCTCTTCGGCATTGAAGGAGAAGAGAACCTTGCATTCACAGTGCTCGTGCATGTAGCCACAGTGATGAGTACGTTCGTGGTGCTGTGGAAGGAGATCGACTGGATTCTCAAGGGTCTCTTCAAGTTCGAGATGAACGCCGAGACAAAGTACTTCCTCAATATCGTCGTTTCGATGATTCCTATCGGCATCGTCGGTGTGTTCTTCAAGGACAAGGTAGAGGAAATCTTCGGTTCTGGTCTTCTTATTGTAGGCTGCATGCTGTTCGTTACGGCAGCCCTGCTCGCCTTCTCTTACTTTGCAAAGCCCCGTCAGCGTGAGAACATCTCAATGAAGGACGCCTTCATAATCGGTCTGGCACAGGCTTGCGCCGTAATGCCCGGTCTGTCGCGTTCTGGTTCGACCATCGCCACGGGTCTGCTCCTCGGCAACAAGAAGGAGAAGCTGGCACAGTTCTCTTTCCTCATGGTCATCCCGCCCATCCTCGGCGAGGCACTCCTCGACGTGCTGAAGGCTGTGAAGGGTGAGGAGGCGTTCGGCGACATCAGCGTACTGCCGCTCGTAGTAGGCTTCATTGCAGCATTCGTAAGCGGATGTCTGGCATGCCGCCTGATGATCAATCTCGTCAAGAAAGGCAAGCTCATCTACTTCGCCGTATATTGCGCCATCGTCGGAGCAATCACCGTCGCTTGCTCTTTGATGTAAAGAATACAGACTATATACATTATATATATATACAAACACTTACTGAATGAATTTCACCAAGGGCGAAGTTATCGCCATTAACAAGCCGCTCGGTATGACGAGCTTCGGTGCCCTGGCGTTTGTCCGCAACCGCATCTGCAAGCGTCTTGGCGTAAAGCGCATCAAGATAGGCCATGCCGGCACACTCGATCCGCTTGCCACCGGTGTTCTGGTGCTCTGCACAGGACGCTTCACGAAGCGCATTGAGGAATTTCAGCTTCATGGCAAGGAGTATGTCGCCACGCTGCAGTTCGGTGCCGCCACTCCGAGCTACGACATGGAGCATCCCGTGAACGAGACCTTCCCGACTGACGCCATCACACGTGAGTCGCTGGAGCAGGTTCTGACACAGTTTGTGGGCGACATCGAACAGATTCCGCCGACGTTCAGCGCGTGCAAGGTGAACGGCCAGCGTGCCTACGACCTCCGTCGCAAGGGCGCTGACGTAGAGCTGAAGCCGAAGCACATACGCATCGACAGCATCGAACTCATGGATTTCTCTCCCGAAACCATGCAAGCCACCATCCGTGTGGCGTGCGGAAAGGGAACCTACATCCGAGCTCTCGCACGCGACATCGGACGTGCTCTCCAGTCAGGAGCTTACCTTACGCAGCTCTGCCGCACCAAGTCGGGCGACAGTCACATCGAGAACTGCCTGTCACTCGACACCTTCGAGGAATGGCTCGCACAGCAGACCATCGAGACTGACGACGATGCGCAGCAGCCATCGCAGACACCCCAAGTTTAATCATCCCCACCCCGAACAAACACAACATCTTTTATATAGCAGACATGAAGTTATCACAGTTCAAGTTTAAGTTGCCAGAAGAGCAGATAGCACTCTATCCGCATAGCATATACCGTGAGTTCGAAAACGACAACGGTGAGAAGGAGACATTCCGTATCACACGCCGTGACGAATGCCGACTCATGGTTCTCCATAGAAAGTCGCAGACCATCGACATGTATAAGAAGGACGCTGACGGCAATCCTATTGAGGGTGAATTCCTTGATTTCCGCAACATCCTCGACTATTTTGACGAGCACGACACCTTTATCTTCAATGACACGAAGGTGTTCCCCGCACGTCTCTATGGCACGAAGGAGAAGACGGACGCCAAGATTGAGGTGTTCCTTCTGCGCGAGCTGAACGAAGAGATGCGTCTTTGGGACGTTCTCGTCGAGCCGGCACGAAAGATACGTATCGGCAACAAGCTCTTCTTCGACGAGTCGGGAACGATGGTGGCTGAGGTCATTGACAACACCACCAGCCGCGGACGTACGCTGCGATTCCTCTACGACTGTCCGCACGACGAGTTCAAGCGCGAGCTTTATGCGCTCGGCGAGGCTCCGCTCCCACGATACATCATCGACCGCCGCGACAATCCGCACGGCACGGAGGAAGACTTCGACGACTTCCAGTGCATCTTCGCCAAGAACGAAGGCGCCGTTACGGCTCCTGCCACAGGACTCCACTTCTCGCGTGAGCTTATGAAGCGCATGGAGATTCGCGGCATCAACTTCGCCTATATCACCCTCCATTGCGGCCTTGGCAACTTCCACGACATTGAGGTGGAAGACCTTACCAAGCACAAGATGGACTCGGAGCAGATGCACATCGGTGCTGAGGCATGTAAGATTGTCAACGACACGAAGCGTGCAGGACATCATGTATGCGCCGTAGGCACAAGCGTGGTGAAAGCCACGGAGACCGCTGTAGGCACGGACGGAATGCTCAAGGAGTATGACGGATGGACCAATAAGTTCATCTTCCCGCCCTACGATTTCGGACTGGCAGATTCGATGGTGTCAAACTTCTACCATCCTTACTCAACTCTCCTCATGGAGACCTGCGCCTTCGGTGGCTACGATCTCGTGATGGAGGCATACAATCTCGCCGTGAAGCACGGATACATGTTCGGTTCGTACGGCGATTCGTTGCTGATTCTCAACGATTAGTCGGCAACGCCGAATTAGGAGTTACGAATTAGGAATTAGGAATTTGATGAAATTTGAAATTTAAAACTTTCAATTCCTAATTCGTAATTCCTAATTCCTAATTCAGCTTTGCTGCTTTGTTAATTTGTGTATAATATCATTCTTCTAAATAAAAATGCGGAAGAAAATGTTTGATATTCCGTTCATTATGTCTATATTTGCAAAAAATATATAAACTATTATCATAAATAATCATTAACGTTAGATGAAAAAATCTTTACTTTTGGCTATTGCAAGCACTTTCGCTGTGTCTGCAATGAACGCACAGCCCTTCGCAGAGGGAGTGAAGCACTTTAGTGATGCCCCCGTTGCAAAGCGTCTTGTGGCTTCTGTAGGTAAGGCTGCCAAGAAGGCACCCGCTGCAGTAAAGCCTGTTTATTATCTCTCGCCTGAAGGCTCACTCTTCCAGGACTATGATCGTGACGGTCAGCTTTGGGGTCCTTCTTACCTCGTTGTGCCTGCTAACCAATGGGTGAAGTTCGAGAAGGCTGGTACAGCAAAGGGTCCTTACCTCTGGCATCAGAATATCTACGACTTCTATGGCGAACTTACTTCTTATGACCGCACAGGTCTGACCGGCACCACATACTACTCTGACGCTGACGACAACTTCTATCTGAAGTCAAGATTCAACGCTCGTGACGCTGCTCCGACAATTATCTGCGGCACTGACTCGTTCACACTTTGCGAGGATAACGCCTATTGGCTTACTGACAATCAGTATGCTTCTCCAGCTTATTACACCAAGATGCTCGCTGGCGAGGATCAGGTAGGACGTCGTATTCAGCCTGTTGCCTTCACCGATTCGCACGTAAGTCTGCTGCAGCTCGGTGGTCTGCAGAGCAATTACGTATATGGAACAGGTAAACTCGTCACCGAAGAAAACATTACATATACAAGCACCGGCGTTTATCAGAACTTCCCGAAGCCGATGGCTCCTCTGTACGTGGAGGATATCTTCTTCAGCGCACTCTCTACAGCTTACAGTCCGATACCTGCTGGCAAGGAACTCAAGCTTGTGGTTCGCAATATCATCGAGGGCGAGAACGGACAGCGCATCCCTGGCGATAAGGTCATCGCTGAGATGACATGTACACCTGATTCGGTTAAGGATCTTGGTGGCGTAAACGCAGGCGACCTCTACTTCAATACCTTCAATCTCGTGTTCACACAGAAGGTGGACGGCAAGGCTAAGGGCTTTGTTATCAACGAGCCTTTCTCTGTTGTGGTTTACGGATTCGACCAGGAGGGTGTCGATGTAGGTCTGACAGGTAGCGCAATTCCTTATTATGTACAGGGCATGGAGCCTGCTCAGGGCACATTCTCATTGGGCACAACCTCTGCTTACGTAAATCTCTATGGCGAAAACAACGTGGCTCTCCATGCAACATTCAGCGCTATGTATGACTACTGCAACCCGTACATTGACGAGGACGGCAACTTCGGTATCGTAAAGGTGGACGACTCGGGCAATGGTTGCCAGGCTGTAGCTGACAAACAGAATCAGTTCGGTGGTGGAGTACTCTCAGTTAACTCTCCTTGGTATGACGAGGACGGCAACGAGAACTATGTGATTTCTGGCGCTGCCGACTGGGTTAAGGGCATCAACATCGACGCTCAGACATATTCTGACTACGGTATCGTAGTGCTGAAGTTCTCTTGCGACCCACTTCCTGAAGGCGTAAGCACACGTTCATGCAAGCTCTCTCTCAAGGGCGTTCGTGGTTCAGCTTCTACAGAGGACATCATCGTCTTCCAGGGTGAGGACGTTTATTCAGCCATCGGTTCTGTCAAGGCAGACGGCAAGGCAGACGGCAAGGTATACAATGTTGCAGGACAGCGCGTTTCGGACAACGCCAAGGGTCTTGTAATCAAGAACGGCAAGAAATTCTTCGTTAAGTAATACATCTTTTCCTTAAGTTATAATTAAGGTAAAGAGTACAGAAATCCCCGGAAGGGAGAAGCTAAGCTCTTCGGTAAGAACGATACTTACTTTTCCCTTGCGGGGTGTTTTTTATCAAACTAACTTAAACCTTTGACGCCTGTATGCGTCAAATAAAAGAATATAGTGAGTTATAATAGATCGTGAATAATCGATTTTTGAAAACACTTAGATAAATCTATTAATTATGTTTAAACTTTTCCCTACACTTTCACGTGCGATGATGGCAGCAGCTATGCTCCTTCCGTCTACGATGAACGCGCAGACTCCGTCCACGGCATCAGCTTATGATGTACCGTTCTCTGAATTGTGGATGACTTGGAAGTCTGACCTCAAGAACAATGTTTGGACTGTTGAGGACAAGAACAATGACAAAATCACATGGGGTGCTGACCTCGGTGTCGGCAACTTGATGTGCTACGACGGATCTGCCCAGAAGCAGGACGCCGACGACTGGATTGTTTCTCCTCCCGTAAAGCTCGTGGCTGGACAGGCTTATCGTGTTGAGACAAGCGCTTTCCGTTCACCGCAGGGTGGACAGGGCGAGCTCTCCATCGCTTATGGTCTTAGCGACGATCCTTCTGAATACACCACCATTGTGGACAAGACAGCCGTTACGTCAGCCCTCTCTTGGGGCGGAACGCTTAATGCCACACAGCTCTCGGGAGTCTTTACTGCTCCCACAACCGGCAATTATCGCTTCGGCATCCATGCGACAAGCAAGCAGCGCGGCGCCATCCTTCTGAACGGCGTGAAGGTAACTTCAGAGGCTGCCACATCAGTACGTCCCGCTACCATCAACGACCTTGTGGTTGAGGTAGGTGCGAAGGGTGCTATTTCTGCTAAGGTGAAGTTCACTGTTCCTGCAAAGGACTATAAGGGTGCGCCCCTGTCTTCGGTATCAAGAGTTCAGATCTATCGCGACTATAATGACCTCGTAAAGGTTTACGAGAATCCTACTCCAGGTCAGCAGATAGAATGGAACGACGAGACTGTAACTGGCGGCAAGCACGTATATAGCGTATACACCACTGCCAACGACATCCGTTCGGACGAGGCTCAGACATCAGTATATGTGGGCGTGGATACACCGATGGCTCCGCAGAACGTACGCGTTTGGGACAACCTCGACGGTACTGCTAAGTTGATGTGGGATGAGACCACAGAGAACAGTGGTGCTAACGGCGGTTACGTGGATATCTCAGAACGTTATTATCAGGTTTATCTCTTGGAATATGGTTATCTGAAGGAGCCTGGTGCTAACTATCAGGGACTTCTCAAGCCAGAGTATACTCTTACGGACGTCAACTATGAAGGTTCGCAGTACGTAAAGCAGTATGTTGTACAGGCTCTGACCAACACACCGACCGACACACTTGCTGTCAGCGCTTACGGACGTTATGGTTTCGCTGTAGGTAAGCCTCACGCTATGCCTTGGGTGGAATCGTTCCCCGGCAAGACTCTTGGAGCTGGTCCGTGGATGATTGACGCTACTCAGACCGGTCGCTTCGGTTTGGGTGAGGAATCACAGGACAACGACAACGGTAGCCTTATCTTCTCTCCGCAGAAGGGACAGACACGTGCTTGCATCCAGGGTCCGAAGGTGGATATCTCTAATGCCGGTAACCCGCAGCTTGTGTTCTGGTATTATGCAGTTCCGGGAACAGACGGCAAGATCACAATGAAGATTCTCCGCAACGGTCAGACAATGGAGACAGCTGGCGTTGTTGACTATAATGAACTCGAAGGTGAGCAGGGCTGGCGCTCAGCAGCGTTCGACCTCTCTCAGTTCTCAACCACAGGTACAGAGAACGGTTACATCCGTCCGTTTATCTATGCTGAGGCAGAGAACACATCCATCCAGATTGACAACATCAAGATTTATGATGCTGTAGCAAGCAACATTGAGGCCACTATCGTAGCTCCTGCTCACGTTCAGAAGGGCAAGAAGTGCGGCGTTACCATCAACGTAACAAACCTCGGTACTGCCAAGGCTTCAGGTTATACAGTAAGTCTCTATGTTGACGGCAAGAAGCTTGAGACACAGGACGGTGAGGATCTTGAGCCAAACGAGAAGGCATCTTACGAGTTTACTTTCACTCCGAACCTCTACACTGAAGAAATCTCTGTACAGGGTCAGGCAGACTGGGACGCTGACGTTGTTCCTGAGAACAACCTTACAGAGGAGAAGATTGTTTACGTAACATCAGCAGTTCTCCCCGGCATCACCGACCTCGCACTCCAGCAGAATGGTTCAAACGCCGTTCTTACATGGACAGGCATGAACAATGTTGAGGGAACTATGGTTTACGACAGCTTCGAGAACTATGAGCCGTGGCTTATCTCTAACGTTGGCGACTGGACACTTTACGACGGCGACAAGGCTGGTACATACGGCTTCGGCGGCATTACATATCCACACATGAAGGACGCTGTTTCGTTCATTGTATTCAATCCCTGGCAGGTTTCTGGTCTGTCAAGCGACATCCTCGATCAGTTTGCGTCTGTATTCGACCCGCATAATGGCAAGCAGTTTATGCTCGCAAGCGCTGCCACCATCGACACTGGCACACCTACAAACGACTGGCTCATCTCGCCGGAACTCTCAGGCGAGGAGCAGACTGTTTCGTTCTGGGTTAAGGCTCCTAACGATAATGTGACAAACAACGATCAGTATCAGAATGCTGGTCCTGAGACCTTCGATGTTTACTACTCAGAGGATGACAACAATCCTTCTTCTTTCATCAAGATCAACAAGGAGTCGCTTGAGGCAACATGCAACTGGACAAAGCACGAGATTGACCTTCCTGAGGGAGCTCTCTATTTCGCTGTCGTTTACACAACAACAGGTGGTCTGACTGCTTACAACTTCGAGCCTAACTACTTCTGCGTGGACGACGTAACTTACAAGACAGGTGGTCTCAAGGTTATGGGTTACAACGTTTATCGTGACGGCGAACTCGCTAAGAAGCTTGACGCTAACACCACTACATGGACTGACACGGAGGCAAACGGCACACACACTTACGTGGTTATCACCGTTTATGCTAACGGCGAATCACTCAATTCTAACACAGTGGGCGTAGGCGATTGGACTGGCATTGACGACATCGTTGTGGCTCCTAACAACCCCAACGCACCGGTATACAACACCGCAGGTCAGCGTGTAGGCAACAACCTCAAGGACGTTAAGGGTGGCATCTTCATCCAGAACGGACGCAAGGTCGTTGTGAAATAATGCAAAAAATCGTTAACTCGATAAATTATATTTAAGTGAATGCGGATGTAATTGGACAAAAAGTTGTACCTTTGCATCCGCATTTGCACAAATAATAATTTTAATTTCAAAAAGTTCTATGTATTTAGATCAGGCAAAAAAACAAGAGATCTTTGGACAGTACGGAAAGTCTAACACTGATACTGGTTCAGCTGAGAGCCAGATAGCATTGTTCTCATACCGTATTTCCCATTTGACGGAACATCTTAAGAAGAACCGTAAAGATTATACTACCGCACGTTCACTGACACAGCTGGTAGGAAAGCGCCGCGCATTGCTTAACTATCTGTACGACCGCGACATCAATCGCTACCGTGCTATCATCAAGGCCCTCGGCCTCCGTAAGTAATACGCACAAGGCACTAAAGCTTAAGACAACACAAGGTCCCGACATTTCCAAGTGGAAATTTCGGGACCTTTGCGTTTTGTATGGAAAAATATTCGTAACTTTGCAAAAGTTTTTTAAGGTACAAAATAAATGCAAGACATTAGAAACATTGCGATTATTGCCCATGTCGACCATGGCAAGACCACACTTGTGGACAAGATGATGTTGGCGGGCAAGCTGTTCCGCGACGGCCAGGATAACAGTGGCCAGGTGTTGGACTCCAACGACCTGGAGCGTGAACGAGGAATAACCATCCTTTCCAAGAACGTTTCTATCAACTGGAAAGGTACGAAAATCAATATTATTGACACCCCGGGTCACTCCGATTTCGGAGGAGAGGTGGAGCGAGTGCTCAATATGGCAGACGGATGCATCCTGCTCGTCGATGCCTTTGAGGGCCCGATGCCACAGACACGCTTCGTGCTTCAGAAGGCATTACAGATTGGTCTGAAGCCAATCGTCGTTGTCAACAAGGTGGACAAGCCCAACTGTCGCCCTGAGGAGGTCTATGAGATGGTATTCGATCTTATGTTCTCCCTCAACGCTACAGAGGATCAGCTCGACTTCCCCGTTGTTTACGGTTCGGCAAAGAACGGTTGGATGGCAGAGGACTTCAATGCTCCTACAGACAATATCGACTATTTGCTCGACAAGATTGTGGAGATTATCCCCGCACCTAAGGTGCTCGAAGGCACACCGCAGATGCTTATTACGTCGCTCGACTATTCGAGCTACACCGGTCGCATCGCCGTAGGTCGTGTTCATCGTGGCACGCTCAAGGAGGGAATGAACATCACCATCGCTCATCGTGACGGCTCTTTGGAGAAGACACGCATCAAGGAAGTGCACGTATTCGAGGGTATGGGTCAGAAGAAGGTGGACGAGGTTCACTCTGGCGACATCTGTGCCATCGTAGGTCTGGAGCGCTTCGAGATTGGCGACACCATCTGCGACTTCGAGAATCCCGAGCCGCTGCCTCCTATTGCCATCGACGAGCCCACCATGAGCATGCTCTTCACCATCAACGATTCGCCATTCTTCGGTAAGGAAGGCAAGTTCGTGACCTCACGTCACATCAACGACCGTCTTCAGAAAGAGCTTGAGAAGAACCTCGCTCTCCGCGTTCGTCCTTTCGAGGACACCACAGATAAGTGGATTGTCAGCGGACGTGGTGTCCTCCATCTCTCTGTCCTCATCGAGACAATGCGCCGTGAGGGCTACGAGCTTCAGGTGGGACAGCCGCAGGTTATCTACAAGGAGATAGACGGACAGAAGTGTGAGCCTATCGAGGAACTCACCATCAACGTTCCTGAGGAGTTCGCCAGCAAGATGATTGATATGGTGACACGCCGTAAGGGAGAGATGACATCCATGCAGACTCTCGGCGAGCGCGTTGACATCGAGTTCGACATTCCCTCACGTGGTATCATCGGTCTGCGTACCAATGTGCTCACAGCCAGCCAGGGAGAGGCCATCATGGCACACCGTTTCAAGGAGTATCAGCCGTTCAAGGGCGAGATAGTACGTCGTATGAACGGTTCGATGATAGCCATGGAGACCGGCACAGCATACGCTTATTCCATTGACAAACTGCAGGATCGTGGCAAGTTCTTCATCGATCCGGGTGAGGAAGTCTACGGTGGTCAGGTAGTAGGCGAGCACGTTCACGACAACGACCTCGTCATCAACGTAACCAAGGCTAAACAGCTCACCAACGTGCGTGCCAGCGGTTCGGACGAGAAGGCCCGCGTTATCCCGAAGACCGTGATGAGTCTTGAGGAATGTCTTGAATATATCAAGGGCGACGAGCTGGTGGAGGTTACTCCTAAGAACATCCGTATGCGCAAGATTATTCTTGACCATCTTGAGCGTAAGCGCAACAACAAGGACTAATTTCTTGTAAATCGAATATATTTTCAGAGTGTTTCAAGGCTGTGAAGTCTCGGAACACTTTTTTTGTATATACGCCTTGCTAATAAATCTTGCGTCGATACAATAATCTGGCATTTCTCCGTTATTATAATAATAAGACACAGCAATAATAGTATCATACCGTTATGACAATAAATCGTAATCACATTAAAAGAATCTTCCTCGCCTTGTCGTTGCTGGCATTTACCGTAGCTTCGTACGCCCAGCATCCTGCGGCAGGCACCTTCTCCGTCATCCCGCGCCTTGGCGTAAGTCTGTCGTCGCTCTCCAGTATGACGATATTTACATCGGGCGAAGAGGCGCATTCGCCGCATTTCAAGCCCGGTGTCGTGGCTGGTGTCGACTTCGACTATCAGTTTATGCCCAATCTCTCGGTCATGGTGGGCGTGCGTTATTCGCAGCAGGGATGTAAGTATGACAACACGAAGACAGAGACCACCACGCTGGGCAGCAATCATCAAGTCGTCAGCATCACGGGCTCTGGATATAGCGACTGGAAAACTCAGCTGCATCTCCTCACCGTGCCAATTATCCTGAACGGATACATCGGTCCGGGCTTTGCCATCAAGACGGGTGTGGAGATAGGCTTCCCGCTGTCTGGACGCACGAAGTATACCGAGACCAGCTACACCACCAACGACAAAGGTGTGACCGTCTACACTAAGCCCGAGTATTTCGATTGCGACCTGAAGCCGACGCTTTCCAACGTGTCCGTAGCCATCCCGGTGGGTGTGAGCTACGAGTTCTCCAACGTGATAATAGATGCTCGCTATAACTTCGGCCTCACCGATCTGCAGAGCAAGCTCAACGTTGTTAGTGATAAGGTGAGGAGCAATGTGTTTGAGTTTACGGCTGCTTACAGATTCAAGCTGTAAACAAATTATAGGACAAGATAAAACAAAACAAGATAATAAAAAACGAGAGTGTGACAATGAAGATTGACACACTCTCGTTTTTCGTATTATATAGCTCCAACATTATATAGCTTTACACAGCTCCGTTACTTACACGAGGTGGCTGATCAGTTCCTCGCGGTCGCCTTCGAGCATGTCGATGACCGGAACCTCCACCATTGTGTAGCAACCCGGCTGCAGACGCATCGTAGCGCGAGCTACGTTGACGAGCACCTGACCTGTAAGAGCAGGATTGTTGATGCTCATTATGAACTCCATGCGCTGGTTCTGAGTCTTGCCGCTCACACCCTTGCGAGTGAGATGAACGCCGTGTCCCATGTCGCGGACAGCGTCTACAGAGGGCACCTCGAATACGTGAGTCTCGTCGTTAGAGAAGTAGGGGTCAGCCTTGATAGCGGCAGTAACGTCCTCTAACTTTGCGCCTTCCTCCAGTTCCACGTAAACCATGCGGCGGTGTAGACCCTCGCCCTTAGGAATGGTCATGGAGAGAGCATTCTTCACGCCCTCCTTCGAGCGTACACAAACGCTGTGACCCATTGACATGCCAGGTCCGAAGTTGGTGTAGCTGAGTCCCTTCGGAGCCAGACTCTGCATAAGAGTGCGGACAATCGAGTCAGAGCCCGGATCCCAGCCAGCTGAGATTATGCTCACGGCGTTGTGCTCCTTGCAGATGGGCATGAGCGCGCGGCGATAGCTGACGATGGACGAATGGATGTCGAAGCTGTCCACGGTGTTGATGCCCAAGGGCAGAATCTGCTTGGCATACTCCTCGCAAGAACGCGAAGGAGTGGCAAGGATGGCAACGTCCACGTCCTTCAGTTCGCGGATGTCCTTCACCACCTCATACTGTGCCAGCTCAGCCGGCTTGTTCTCAGCTCCGTGGCGGCGTACGATGCCAGCCACCTCAAAGTCGCCGGCAGCCTCAAGCGCCTGCAATGTGTATTGTCCGATGTTGCCGTATCCCACTACGGCTGCTCTGATTTTCTTCATTTCTTTTATTTTTGCTTTTGATTATTGTTAATGTTGAGTTTCTTTTTTTCGGCCTACAAATTTACGCAAAAAAATTATTAGCCTTTCCTACTTGTTCATCTTTTTTACTTTTTTATTCCCTTTTTCTGACAATCCGTAATAAACACGCCATACTTGTGTTATGTATTGTCGTTGCATCGCGTGGATTTATAGATAAATGTAATGCGCATCCATCTATCTCTGTCAAACGTCAATCCTTCCCCCGCATCCAATCATTAAACATTCCTAATTATGACGCCACATCCCCGATAACCCGTGGAAAATGCGTAACTTTGCACATTAGTTATGAACAGAACTTTCCATCAGCAATTCAATTATCACGGGCTTTTCGTGCTGCTCCTTCTCGCAGCTTTGGCTTTGTGGTGTTTTCTTTCCCGACAGGGCATGTTGCCGCTCGTCGGTCTTTGTTGCCTTCTGCTCGGCGCCGCTGTCGTCGACCGGTTGGTTAATACCACCTATGTCTTCACTTCCGACGGTATGCTCACCATATCGCACGGTCGTCTGGGCAGAAAACTTGTCATTCCCGTGGTGCAGATAGTGAAGGTAACCCGTCGTCCCGCAAGCCTGTTCACAGCCTGCCATCTCGTCATCGAGTATGGCATCAGCCGCATCACTTACGCCCAACCCTCTGACCAGAAAGGCTTCATTGAGGAGGTGAAGCGACGTCAGGACGAAAACAGCCTATAAAAGAAGATATATAAAGAACGGATATGTATTTCAATAACCATACATTTATAAATAAGGATACTTTTATTACCAGACTGCTCAGAAGCGCCCTGCTCGTCATGGCGCTCCTTTCCACATTCTCTTACGTCCGTGCACAGGAGGTATATCTCGAAGACGACGACTCGCTCTCCGTGGATTCCATGTCCATTGACACCCTCTCCGTGCGTTCGCAGACCCTTCCGTGGCATCTCGCCGTGAAGGAAGAACTCGACCGCATGCTGCAGACCGAAATGTTCAGCACGTCGCAAGTGGGAATGATGGTCTACGACCTTGATGCCGACTCCGTGCTCTATGCCCACGGCGAGCGCCAGCTCCTCCGTCCTGCCTCCACCATGAAGGTGCTGACAGCCATTGCTGCCATCGACAAGTTGGGCGGCAGCTATCAGTTCAAGACCGAGCTTTGCTATACCGGCGAGGTTAGTGACCGTACGCTCCATGGCAACATCTATTGCGTCGGAGGCTTCGATCCTCGCTTCAATAACGACGACATGCGAGCCTTCGTGGAGGGCGTGCGCAAGATGGGAGTGGACACCATCCGAGGCTATATCTATGCTGACAAGTCGATGAAAGACTCCGACTTGGCAGGTGAGGGATGGTGCTGGGACGACGACAATCCTGTACTCTCGCCCCTGCTCATAGGCAGGAAAGACCTGTTCGTGGAGCGCTTCATACGCGAACTCTCAGAAGCCGGCATCGTGGTGGAAGCCAATATCTCCGAGCGCCAGCGACCCGACGACGCCTTCTGCATTGTCAGCCGATTCCATACCATCGACCAGGTGTTGATGAAGATGCTCAAGGAGAGCGACAATCTCTATGCCGAGTCGATGTTCTATCAGCTTGCAGCCGCTACCGGCAACCGTCCTGCGAAGGCTTCGCACGCTGCTTCCGTCATCGAGCGTCTTATCACAAAGGTGGGGCTCAATCCGCGCCGTTATCGCATTGCCGACGGTAGCGGACTCTCGCTTTACAACTATCTGTCTGCGGAAGTGGAGGTGGCGTTGCTGCGCTATGCCTTCCGCAATAACAACATCTACCTGCATCTCCATCCTGCGCTTCCCGAAGCCGGCGTTGACGGCACATTGCGCTCACGCATGAAGGGCACGTTCACGAGGGGCAATGTCTTCGCCAAGACAGGAACGGTGACGGGAGTTTCTTCGCTTGTAGGATATTGCACGGCAGCCAACGGACACCGTCTGGCATTCTCCATCATCAATCAGGGCGTAATGCACGCCTCCAACGCACGCCGCTTTCAGGATCGTGTCTGCACGCTCCTCTGCCAACCCTAACCCTTCCCCATATACATCGCCCTCCTTTTATCCGTCACATAATATGATACAGCAAGAACTGGTATTCCAGATACGCCAGAGCTTCGGCTTCCTGCCCACCGCCGACCAGGAGAAGGCTCTCCAGACGTTCGCTTCATTCCTCACCGACCGCGACGACCGTGCCGTGATGATAATGCGCGGTTCGGCAGGTACGGGCAAGACGTCGCTCTCCGGTGCCATCGTGCGCACCATGCTGCGTCTGCGCCAGCGTGTGGTTCTGCTTGCGCCGACGGGACGTGCCGCCAAGGTGTTCGCCGTCAATTCGGGCACGCCGGCTTCCACCGTCCATCGCCGCATTTACCGTCAGAAAGCATTGGAGGGCGCTTTCTCGCTTGCTCCCAATATGCTCAGCGATACGCTCTTCATGGTGGATGAGGCTTCGATGATAGCCAACGAAGGACTGCCGGGCGGCGTGTTCGGAACCGGTAGGCTGCTTGACGACCTCATCCAGTTTGTCTATTCCGGCCGCAACTGTCGTCTGATGCTCATCGGCGACAAGGCACAGTTGCCTCCGGTAGGAGAGGAGGAGTCGCCGGCGTTGTGCTCCGACTTCATTGCCGGCTACGGACTGACCGTCTATGAGACTGACCTGCGTGAGGTGCTCCGTCAGAGCGAGCAGTCAGGCATTCTCTATAACGCCACCGTCATCCGCCAGATGATAACGCATGACGAGGTGACGCAGCTGCCGAAGATTCGTTTCAGCGGGTTCGCCGACATCATCTGCGTGCCTGGCGACGAGCTGATAGAGACGCTTGCCACGAGCTATTCGGAGGTGGGCATGGACGAGACCATGGTGGTGGCACGGTCAAACAAGCGTGCCAACATCTACAATCAGGGCATCCGCAATCAGGTGCTGTGGCGTGAGGAGGAGCTTACGTCGGGCGACTGGCTGATGGTGGTGCGCAACAATTATTACTGGACGGAGCAGGACAAGGTGTCTGCCGACCAGAAGGACAGCCATGCGCCGAGCTTCATCGCCAATGGTGACCGTGCCGTCATTCAGCGCGTCAGAAACCGCCGCGACCTCTATGGCTTCCATTTTGTCGACCTTTGGCTTCAGTTCCCCGACTATGACAATTACGAGATCCAGGTGACGGCGCTCACCGATTCGCTCCAGACCGAAGCGCCGGCCTTGACGCAGGAGCAGAGTCAGCATCTCTTCGAGCAGGTGATGCTCGACTATGCCGACATCCCGAGAAAGCCCGACCGCTTCAAGAAGCTGAAAGCCGATCCATACTATAACGCCTTGCAGATAAAATATGCGTATGCCGTGACGTGCCACAAGGCGCAGGGTGGTCAATGGGCGCACGTCTATGTGGATCAGGGATACATGACCGACGAAATGCTAACCCCCGACTACATCCACTGGCTCTACACCGCTTTCACACGAGCCACCGAAAAGCTCTTCCTCGTCAATTGGCCGAAGACGCAGAGCGATAGCTGACAGCTCCGCTGTCCGAATTAGGAATTTTGAATTAGGAATTTTGAATTGTGCGCCAAGGCGCATTGTGAATTGTTCAGTTTTGAATTAATAGGACGAAATCCTCTAATTCACAACTGAATAATTCAAAATCGCAGGCGAAGCCGAGAATAATTCCTAATTCAAAATTCAAAACTCCAAATTCGGACGGCATCCGCCGTCCGATAAACTGCAATTCACAAGGTTACAAGTCTAACATAGGAGGAGGGTAAAGTCAAAACTATACTTTACACTCCCCGTCTCTACCCGTTTTTTCTTTACATCTCCCAAAAACATAACTTTTTCTGTAGCAAACTCCACCTTTTTTGCGTCTAAAGAGCAGAAAGAGTTATAATACAACAAGCATATGAACACAACAGAGCAACAATTCTCGCAGTTAGTGAGAGACAACCGTAGCATGATATACGCCGTGTGCTATATGTTCTCCAACGATGCCGACGAGGTGGCAGACCTCTTTCAGGAGGTGCTTGTCAAGTTGTGGAACGGCTACGAGACGTTCCACGGCAAGAGCGACGTCAAGACATGGATATACCGTGTCACCCTCAACACCTGCATCACCATAGACCGCAAGAAACGAAGCCGCCGGAAAGCCTTACTGTCAATGGATGTAGACTATTTCAACAGTGAGGAAAAGTCAACCGCCCAAGTGCGTATGCTGCACGAGCGCATAGCCCGACTGCAGCCGCTCGACAGAGCCATCGTTCTGCTCTGGCTCGAGCAAATCAGCTACGACGAGATAGGCGACATCGTGGGCCTGAGCGCAAAGAACGTCTCTGTGCGTCTGGTGCGAATAAGAGTGCAACTGAAGAATATGTCAAACGAATAAAAACAAAACCATTATGGAAAACAATAATCAAAACACCGAACTCGAGCTTATGCGCTCGCAGATGGAAGACTTCAAGGCGCAGCTCGACAAGCAGAAGATAGTGAACGAGAAGATGATTATAGGCTCGATGAAGAAGAGCATGTCATGGATAAAGCGCTATGTCTACTTCGAGTGCTGCCTCGTGCCGCTCATCGCCGTGTCGTGGCTCGCTATCAAGGAGTACGCCCACTTTTCGTGGCCAAACTACGCCTTCCTCATGACTATGGTTATAGTAGACGTCATAGCCGACTACCGCATCAACGTCTCGGCTATCAGCGACGCCGACTACAGTCGCGACAACCTTCTCACCACCATGAGCAAGCTCACACGCATGAAGCGCCAGCGCTCTATATGCATGATGATTTCGATGCCGGCATTGATTGTCTGGCTCTTGTGGAGCGGCATAGAGGCGTGGATGTACATGCCAGCCGACGCACCCGACATTATGCGAGGCACTGTATACGGCGGTATTGTAGGCGGTGTCATCGGTGGCGTATGCGGTTTGATCTTCGCCTTCCGTATCTTCTTCAAGATGCAGCGCACGAACGACGAAGTGATAAGTCAGATTAACGAGCTTAACGCATAAATTTCTCTCTCTTTCCTGCCCAGTACGTTGTGAAGTGTACTGGGCTTTTTGTTTCTTAAGCCTTCTTGAATCGCCGTGACCTCTATGTCTTCAGATAAAATATGCGTATGCCGTGACGTGCCACAAGGCGCAGGGTGGTCAATGGGCGCACGTCTATGTGGATCAGGGATACATGACCGACGAAATGCTAACCCCCGACTACATCCACTGGCTCTACACCGCTTTCACACGAGCCACCGAAAAGCTCTTCCTCGTCAATTGGCCGAAGACGCAGAGCGATAGCTGACAGCTCCGCTGTCCGAATTAGGAATTTTGAATTAGGAATTTTGAATTGTGCGCCAAGGCGCATTGTGAATTGTTCAGTTTTGAATTAATAGGACGAAATCCTCTAATTCACAACTGAATAATTCAAAATCGCAGGCGAAGCCGAGAATAATTCCTAATTCAAAATTCCTAACTCTTCGGCGGTTCCGCCGAAGACTATATTTGCATTTCTGATGCTCAATACTCCTCGTTCAGCGCACAACAAAATCTTTGGTGCGAAATTCTTGAGTTTTGAGCGTGCAGGGATAAACGGTTTAAACACAGTGGATTAGGTGGTTGGTGAGCGGAATGTGCAAAAAACGAAAGCATCAAAAAGCCTCTTTATGTTGCTAAAGAGCCTCTTTACCACTCTAAAACACCCACTGTAATGAAACAACAGAGCCTCTTTTCCAGTCCAATACATCTGCTATTGGAGCGGAAAAGAGGCTCTCTTTGTATGTACCGATGCTATTTTTACCGCAAAAACCGGCAAAAACCGTTTCTGAAATCTCTAAAATCAATTTTTATTTTGTAACAGGTTTTTACTTGTTTGTACGATATTTGCATGGCAAGACAGAAGATTAAAACGACAATAGAGACAATAGAGACAACAGGCTTCGCCTTGAAACAAATTGTCACAAAATTCATTTCTGTTTTTCATCCCAACTGGCTTATAATTCGGAAATTTTATCTAAATTTGCATTAAGAGCATCCCAGAATGCTCATGAATGTATAATCCCAAAAAGATACTACGTATGAACAAAATGCTGAATATTTCGCTTATGGCATTGGCGTTTGCCTCTGCCTCACTTAACGTTTCTGCGCAGACTGACGCTGTGACACCTGCCCAGCAGAAGGCAGATGTAGACCTTGACGCCAAGTACGCCACCAATCTTCTGGAGGTTGGATCGCCGGCACCGGACCTTGCCATTCCGTCGCTTGGTGGCGGTTCGGTAACTCTCGCTGACTATAAAGGCAAGTATGTTGTCGTTGACTTCTGGGCATCGTGGTGCCCAGACTGCCGCAAGGATGCGCCCAACATTGTAGCCCTTTATGAGAAGTTCCACAAGAAAGGCGTGGAGTTTCTCGGTGTTTCGTTCGACAGAAACCAGGAGTCGTGGAAGAAGGGAGTGGAGGTGCTCGGCTTGCCTTACACGCAGGTGAGCGACCTGAAGAATATGCGCGAGTCTGATGTGGCACAGGCTTATCACATCTCATGGATTCCAACGGTCTACGTCATCGACCCGCAAGGCAACGTAGCCCTCGCCACAGTAATGTCAGAAAAGGTGGCAGCATATCTCACTTCTGTGTTCCCAGACTGCGAGTAAAAAATAATTGAGAGTTGAGATTTAAAAAGTTGAGAGTTATGATATGCCGATAAACACTTGAATATTATTGTGTTATCAGCATATCATAACTCTCAATAATCCATTTCTATAAGGTCGAAATACATTAAGCGGGTATTGAGTGGAAGTGTATTTGGACGCTTGATGTTTAATCCCATTGACTTTGCTTCATTTATTTCTTCTGAATATAGATAACGGAAGCCGTTTTTCTCATAATAGTGAAGTGTGGCAGGATTGTTATGGGCATCAACGATAATGAAACGACATCCAGTTTTGTTTTCATCGCTTCTAAACCAAGCTTTGATGAAATCCATTACTGCTGTACCGTAACCTTTTCCTGCAACAGTCTGGTTTGTTCCTAATCTTCCAATGAGAACGCCAGGGAAACGACGAAGATTTTTCTCTCCGTTTTCTGTTACATATTCAATTTGCTCCTTGTCTATAGGAAGAAGTTGTTTGATACGTATTGCATCATTAGAAAGAGTGAAGATGGAAACAATTTTAGAAGGATTGTCTATACAACGGAAAGCGTATGTCTTGCCTAATAGTTTGTCGGCATAAAGTTTATAGTCATTGCGGAAGAAATCGTCAAGATCTTCATGTCCACAAGAAAAAGGCTCGCATTGTTCGAGCATGGATGGAGACACACGTTCGAATGTACATTGTGAGAGAAGCTCTTCAAGACTCATAATGTATTATAGGTTTTGCTTGCGAAGGAATTCCTTTACAAGTTTAATGTTATGTGATATATTGGTACGCTTGGTGTTGTTTTCTGCCTCTTCTGCTTTGCTTAAGAAGCGTTCGGCATCCTCACCGTAAAGCGTAGGTATTGAGCGAATTGCGATTGCCATATTATTTGTTTTTTTATATTCTACTTTACTTTATTAAAACAATCTATTTTTGCAAAGATACATATAATCTTCGAATTTCTATGCTTTCTTGTAAAAAAAGAGAGTTATGATATGCCGATAAACACGTGAATATTATTGTGTTATCAACATATCATAACTCTCAACCATTAAATATCAATTCTCAACTGATAAGTTATTTCTCCGGCACTTCTGCCATTGTCTTCTTCAAGAGTTCCCAGAAGGGAGCTACGGTCGGGATGAGGCAGCGCTCTATTGTGGTGTGCGGTGAGCGAAGCGTAGGACCGAGCGAAACGACGTCGAGGTTAGGATACTTGCCGAGGATTACGGAGCACTCCAGACCTGCGTGGTCAACCTGCTCGATGGCGTCCTCGCCGAACAGTTCCTTATAGTGCTTCTCCAGCATGTGAAGGAGCTCGCTGTCGGTGTTGGGATCCCAGCCGCCGTAGCTGCCGCTGAACTCCACCTTCATGCCAGCCATAGAGAATGTCGACTCCAGTGTGGTGGCGATGTACTGCTTCATGCTCTCGTTGGCAGAACGGGCGAGAATCTTGATGGCTGCGTGACCGCCTTCGATGTTTACGATGGCGAGGTTAGACGATGTCTCCACTACTGACGGGAATACAGGAATCATGCGGAGTACGCCGTTGTGACAGCCGTAGATGGCGTCCAGCAGGTTGTCCTGGATTTCCTCAGGAGTCTGCATGGCAGGAGTCTCAACGTCCTCTGCGAAGAACTGGATGTTCTCCTCGATGGTGCGATACTCATGATTGAAGAGTGCCTTCCACTCCTCGATGTCCTCCTTGAGAGCCGCTACGTTCTCCTTCGGAAGGGTGAAAACCACCTCACACTCGAACGGGATGGCGTTGCGCATGTTGCCGCCGTGCCATGTGGCGAGGCGTGCTCCGTACTCTGCGATAGCCTCATGCACGAAGCGGGCCATCAGCTTGTTGGCGTTGCCGCGACCCTCATTGATTTCCAGACCAGAGTGACCGCCCTTCAGACCCTTGATGGTCACCTTGACGGCAGCGTCCTCCTTGTCAGTCTCCACTTCCTTATAGTCGAGCGTAGCTGTAACGTCCACGCCGCCAGCCGAACCGATAACGAACTTGCCCCATGTCTCAGAGTCGAGGTTGAGGAGATAGTCGCCGTAAAGCTCGCCCTCGGGCAGCTCGTTAGCACCGAACATTCCGGTTTCCTCATCGCGTGTGATGAGACCCTCAATCATGCCGTGCTTCAGCTCCTTGTCCTCCATGACAGCCATGATGGCAGCCACGCCGAGTCCGTTGTCAGCGCCGAGCGTAGTGTCCTTGGCGCGAACCCAGTCGCCGTCGATGTAGGTCTCGATGGGGTCAGTCTCGAAGTTATGGTTGCTTGCCTTTCCCTTCTGCGGCACCATGTCCATGTGTGCCTGCAATATGATGCCTTTGCGGTTCTCCATTCCAGGAGTAGCCTGCTTGCGCATAACGATGTTGCCGCCAGCGTCCTTGAATGCCTCAACGCCAGCCTTGGCTGCGAAGTCGAGGAGGAACTGCTGTACTTTCTCTAAGTGTCCACTTGGGCGCGGCACTTGTGTAAGTGCGTCAAAGTTGCGCCAGATACATTCGGGGTTTAGGTTTCTGATTTCACTCATAGTAGTATAAATAATTTATTGATTGAAGTTTTCTTTCTTTTTGGTCATTGACAGGGCTGCCCATGCGTACACTCCGAGCGCCACCACCAGCAGCGTCTGCACGCTGTGTACGATAAGCACGAAGTTGAGGGCGTCCGTGTCTGCTACGCCGTAGAGAATGAGCATTGTCTTCACGGCGAAATGCCAGGGTCCTGCTCCGTTCGGCGTAGGCACTATCACGGCTATGCTTCCCACGATGAACGTCACAAGAGCGCAAGCCATGCCAAGCCCTGACGTCCATGTGAAGCAGAAGAACGTGAGGTAATAATGCAGGAAATAGCTTGCCCAGATGCCCAGCGTGAACAGCACGAAGAGCGGAGCGTTCTTGACGTTCCTGACGGACATGATGCCCTGCCAGATGCCTCGCACGGTGGTTCTCACCTTATTATATACTGCAAAGCGTCGCATTATGTACCATGCGAGGATGCAGACGGCGATGCCGCAGACGGCTGTAACGGCGTATCCCGTGGCGGAGAAGCCGGATAGGATGGTGTCGATGTTGGTGCCGGTGCGGTCGAAGAACGTTGTGAAGACGTGGAACTGGAACACTATCGTGAGCAGCGTGATGAGCATTATGAGCGCCGAGTCGATGGCTCGCTCCGTCACAACGGTGCCGAGAGCCTTCGGAAACGACACTCCGTCATAGCGTCGCAGCACTCCGCAGCGTGCAAACTCGCCCACGCGCGGCACGATGAGGCTGACAGCGTAGGAGAGGAATATGGAGTTGACGCACGTAGACGTACGCGGTTTTTCGCCTAACGGGTCGAGAGTGAGTCGCCATCTCCATCCGCGGAACATCTGTGCCAGCATTCCGAAGGGGAAGGAGAGGAGCATCCACGTCCAGTTCATGTCGTGCAGGAGCACCTGTTTGACCTGCTGAAAGTCGAACCCGCGATACATCCAGTAGAGTATCATACCGCCGAGCATCAGCGACAGGCATATCTTCAGGGTGTTGTTTATTGTCTTTCTTAATTCCACTAATCCTTTACTTGTTAGTATTACTATAGGCAAAATTACAAAAAAGAATCGTATAAAGCATTACTCTTTAGCATTATTTATCAGACAGCGACTGTGTCTTTCGCCACATTAACAGTGCCGTAGGGCTATGTATAGGCACAAAAGGTGCGCACACGGCAGAAAATCCCAAATTTGTTTGTTAAATTTGTATAACGCGTTTTTTGTGCGTTTTAGGGTCTGTAATAGGTTTGAAATGGCACATTGTGATGTTTTTGGTGTATAAAATGCAGGATTTTATGCACAGATAGCATTCTTGCAAACAATCTTAACATTTTTAAAAGGTAAAAAATGTGCTCGTTTGAATTATTAGTAGTATATTTGCAAAAAATAATACAACTATATTAACTGACTGATAAGTCAAGTTAACAGAATTGGATAACAGGATTCTTGGAACATGCAAGAATCTTGTTGGATAATTTAAATACATGCTTAAATTGAAAAAGAGAAACTAATATATAAATGGATCTGTACAACCTGAATTATTCGCATATTAAACCCTCCGATCAATATCCTTTGCACAAACAGGATACATGGGAGTTGACGCTGATCATCAAGGGCAGCGGAAGACGTGTTATAGGCGATTCGCAAACAACTTTCGGTGAAGGCAATCTCGCCCTAATCCCGCCTCATATCCCTCATTGTTGGGACTTCAGTCCTAATAATGTAGATGATGAGGGTTGTGTTACATCTCTAACATTGACGTTCAAGACGGACTTCATCGACCGCTGCACGAGTGCTTTTCCTGAAATAACGGAGCGCATGGAGCGTGTGAAGGCTGTCTCTTCTGCCATTTCGTTTGACGAAGCCACCACCACTCTCCTTGTGGATATGATGATGAAGATGAAGGACGAGCAGACATCGGAGCTTCTGCCTTATGTGCTGCGCATGCTGCTCATTATCTCAAAGAGAGAGAAGGATGCCAAGGTGGTGGGACGCAATTCGGACAACGACCGCATGACAGAGCGTATTAATAAGGTGAAACTGTTCACGTCTAACAATTATGCCCGTCAGATAACCATCGATATGATTGCTGAGCATGTGGGCATGAACCGTTCGTCGTTCTGCACATTCTTCAAGAAGGCTACGGGACAGACTTACATTACGTATCTTAACAAGCTTCGCGTTGACCGCGCTTGCTATCTGCTTCGTCAGGGCAAGTTCACGCTGACTGAGGTCTGCTATATGGTGGGCTTCAACGATGTGCCTTACTTTAACCGTTGTTTCAAGAACAACCGTGGAGTATCGCCGAAGGAATATGCTGACGGCGTGCTTACAAAGCGCGACATTCTGCCGCAACGCCGCAGCGTCGACTATGAGCCGGTGAGAATTGATGATGATGTGCAGCAGCAACATTAACAAGGAAATACTATATATTTAATTTAGACTTCTTTCATACGTTAGGGGGGCCGTATTCGTCAGTGGACGAAATACGAGCCCCTTTTACTTTTGCGTCTTACGCTACTCTTCTGCCTTTGTTTTGCATGACTTTAGCCTTTGTTTTGCATGAAGCATACGAAAAAGGGCTCACCCGATATATATAGGGGATTAAGCGTATAGTTTTGTAAGTCTGAAAAG
>ERZ1026890.92-NODE-92-length-69167-cov-88.819438_pt1 | contig 69167 bp, 48 predicted proteins | sample MGYA00380175_ERZ1026890 | MGnify/ENA primary metagenome ERZ1026890 (study PRJEB33269, sample SAMEA4719811) | human gut metagenome | biome: human-associated habitat; feature: organic feature; material: feces | place: Cameroon | collected 2013-10 ...
GGAATTGTACTCCCACAAGGGTTTTCTTGGTCATAGAAAGTTGTTCTGTATTCATAATTCTTAATATTTGTTGCTAAATTTTTGCAAAAATACAAATAAAGTTTGAAAAAGCAAAGATTCTTCGGGCTTTTTCTCTTTTTGGGGTTATTTTAGGTTGCTGAATAGCAAAAACGGCTGCCAGTTTATAAGAAACTGACAGCCGTAATGGTAATAGGTTTTATTTCGCAAATCCTTTCTTTTTCTTCATCCTCTTACCCACGAAGTTCCAGGATGGCATCTTCTTCAGGGTACTTCTCACGGGCTGTACATCCCAGAGCAGGAAGATAATCAGCACGGCAATGCCGATGAGACAGGTGACGCCATAGAGATTCCGGATGCTGAGCATCAGAAGATTGGTGGCATCGTAGGGCAAGCCGCGCGACATGTTGTCTGCCATCTGATAACGGAGTCCGAAACTGTACAGACCTGAGCACATCGCCGACATCGGACCATTGCGGATGATGCCTGCCATCGTCAATCCCATGAAGAAATGCTGGAACGGCATCAGTTCTTCCAGATACACGGTGAGCATGCAGAAGAAGATGGCGTTGCCGAAGCTTCTGAGAAAACAGGGCAGATAGAGTGCTTCGATGTTGAGACCCGGATCGATGAGGAAATACATCATCACGGGATAACATACCATCGTTGCTACACCTATCGTGAGCAGACGGGTATATTTCTGATGAAGAACCTTGCACCAGAATAGGCAGAAGAGGCAACCGGCGATGGATCCCGTCCATTCCACGAAGTTGAGTACGTTGGTAGTGATGGTGCCGAAATGCAGCACGCCACCCGTAAAGGCGGTTTGCAGCACTTTAGGCGTACTGCCCATGAACTCTACGAAGGCGAAGAGGATGAGCAGCGGGATGAGTCGCTTGTACTTCCACGCCGCCGGCTCGATGTAAGGGTGACGGATGTGGAGCATTCGCTGGATGCAGAAATATCCGGTAAGGATGAAGATTAATACATCCATCTGCATGATCTTCGAATCGAGCCAGTTGTAGTGCTCGCCATAGGTGAAGAAGAAGATGAACTCCAGCATCCATGCCGACCACAGGATGCAGCCCAGATAGTCGAGACTGATGAAGGGCAGAGGTTTCATGAAGCGGAAGTCGTGGGTGGTGACATACACGATGAGTGCCACCAGGAGCAGGGCTCCCGTCATCGCCCAGTTGATGATGCGCCAATCCTGATAGATATAAATCAGGTGTTCGGTGACCCAGGGCGAGAGGAACATGTTTCCCAAAACGATGCAGTAGAGCAGGGGGAAGAAGATGGTGAAATCGCGCTTGGAGGTCATCCACAACTGGATGGTGCTCATACATTCGAAGGTTCCGCAGAGCTTGAAGAAGCCCGCGATGTAAGCGAGAATACACATCAAGGGTACCGAGTCGGTCCACATGATGAGGAAATTACAGGTTGCCACTACCAGTGCCGCATTCAGCAGGAGCTGGCGGTTGGTAAAGTGAAACTTCATCTTGAAGAGGAAGGGGAATGGCATCGCCACGCCCACCACGTTGAACATGATGATCATGAGCACGTCTTCTCTCATCAAACTGTACTCGCCCATCACCTGGCTCATGGCTCCTCCATAGATTCCGCCCGACATCAGGAAGGTGAAGGCGAAGAGGAGATAAATCCAAGGCTGTAACCGGCGAGGAATATATCCATTGAACGATGGAACCCGGAAGGGTCCCTGAAGCATTGGAGGTCCTGGCATTTTCTATAATTTATAGTTTATAATTTATAGTTTATAGAACATTCTTGATAGTTTATAATTTATAGTTTATAGAACATTCTATTTGATACGAACCTTGGTCTCTACGTTCAGTCCGGCACGGAGCAGGGCTATCTGTTTCGGGTCATTGTCCTTGGTGAGGGCGATGCGAACAGGCACACGCTGCTCTACCTTTACGAAGTTGCCGGTGGCATTATCCACAGGAATCATGGAATAGGCATTGCCGGCTGCGGCAGAAAGGGCTTCTACCTTGCCATGGAATACTACACCTGGGATGGCATCGGCGGTGAAATCTACGCTCTTTCCCACGGTGATGCCGTCCATCTGAGTTTCACAATAATTGGCTACCACCCATACATCGTTATCATCCACGATGCGGGCGAGCATCTGACCAGGCTGCACCAGCTGTCCCTCGTGAATATCCTTTCTTCCCATCACGCCATCGCAGGTTGCCACGATTACGGTATAGGAAAGGTTGAGGCGAGCCAGATTGAGCTGTGCCTCAGCCACGCTCTCTCCGGCACGTGAACCGCCGAGCTGCTGGGTCTGTACATTGCGAACTGATGCGGCACTAGCCTTGCGGCTGCTTGCCTGCTCATAACGCGCCTTGGCTCCCAGATAGCGGGCATAGGCGTTGTCGTATTGCTGACGGGTTACCGCATCCTTCTTCATCAGGGCTGCAAAGCGGTCGAAGTCCTGCTTGGCATTCATCATATCCACACGAGCCTCCTCGATGCCGGCAGCTGCTGTCTGCACATTGGTATTGGTGGTGCCCATGCTGGCGGTTACCACCGAAGAACTTGACTTGGATCCACGCAAGCCTGCCTCTGCCTGAGCTACATGCAGGCGGAACTCAGCATCCTCGATGATAACAAGGGTATCGCCCTTCTTTACGTGCTGATAGTCGTTGAAACGAATCTCCTTGATGAATCCCGGTACACGGGTATTGATAGGGGTGATATGGCGGTTTACCTGTGCATCATCTGTGTAAGCCACATCGCTGCCATGATAGAAATGGCTGAAGCACCAGCCGATAGCTCCCAGAAAAAGGAGGATAATCACTACATTATATATTCTCTTGATAATCTTCTTGTTCATTGCTTTATTTATTTTATTGTTTCTAAATTTCTCCTGCCACGTACTTCATGCGATAGTAGGCATAGACGATGTTGATGCGGGCATCCACCTCACTGAGCTCGGCATTGAGCTTGAGGTTGGAGGCATCCACCATATCCGTAACCAGGGCGAGCTGACTGAGATAGCGGGCATTCATCACGTCGTAGTTCTGCTGTGCCAGTTCCACGCTCTTTCGCTGCGTTTCCAGTTCCACGTAGGTTTGCTGATACTGCACGTAGGCAGCTTGCACATTATTGTTGAGCTGCTCTGCCTGAACGGCATGTGCCTCTTTTGCCTGTCGGGTTTCCACGGCTGCCTGCTTGATGCGCTTGTTGCTCTTGAAGAGAGAGCTGAGGCTGTATTTCACGCCTACGCCCACATACCAGACGTTGAGGTTCTTGTCAACAGGTGGCAATTCGAAGAGGATAGGTCCATCGAAGTTATCTGCGGCAACGAAAGCTACCTTTGGCAGAAGATCGCTCTTGGCAATCTTTTCTTTCTGTTCGGCGATGCGGATGGCGTTACTGCTCTGCTCCAGGAGTGGGGAGTTCAGGGTTCCTGCTGTCTGCCAGTAAGCCTCGCCTTCCTTGCTGTAGGTTTTGTCGGCAATGGTGGCATCGGGGATAATCTGTGCATCCTGGTTCATTCCTAGGGTATTGCAAAGCTGATGGTTCAGGATGCTCCGGTTGTTTCGGAGCGCCGTCAGACCGAGTTTGAGGCTTTCCATCTGGAGTTCGTATCGGGTGATGTCATTCTTCAGCGCCATGCCGTGCGTCTGTTTCTCCTTGATGTCGTCGATGAGCTGGCGGGTCAACTCGATGTTCTTTTCATACACCTTGATGCGGTTGTCTATCTTATAGAGGTCGAGATATTGCCCCAGGGCGATGAAGCGAATCTGCTGTCGGGTGAGTTTCACGCCTACCTCTGCCTGCTGCTTTCCGAGTTCGGCGAGCTTGATGCCTGCGTTGATGGCTCCACCGGCATAAACCACCTGCTGTGCCTGGAAGGCAAAGTTGTTGCCGAAATGTGGGGATTTCAAACCATGAACGTTGCTGAAGTCGCGGTCGGTAATCAGCGCATTGCCGATATAGCTGAATGAGAGGGAAGCATCGAGGTCGGGCAGTTTCTTGCTTTTAGCCGATTCGATGCCGAGATGGGCTGCTTCTACTCCTGATAATGAAGTACGAAGACTTTTGCTGTTATCCTCCACCTTCTGGAAGAGTTGGCTGATGGTCATGTTTTCTTTCTTGCTGGCAGGCAAGGAAGCAGCCGCCCCTACGGTGGTTTGTGATTGAGCCGAAGCCCAATGGGTTCCTCCTGCAAGCAGAAGGCTTACAAATAAGATGTTCTTAATCATTGATTATTACTTTTTGAATTTCGGGTGCAAAGGTACGGAGTTTTGGGCGAACAATCACTTTAAATTTTTCGCGGCGGATGGACGATTTGGGAATAATAGTTCTTTTATATCACATATTTTGTGTAATTTTGCAACCGAAATAGGAATAAAGAGACATAATAACTCTATATATAATAAGGTGTAGATGGAATTATCAGAATTAAGCAGTTATCAGGAAGCAAGCCTTTTTCGCTCTGGTTGGGAGGAATGGCAGGAGGGGCCGCAAGTATTGACTTACGGAGCGATATTGATTTGCCGGAAAGGAAAGGCGATGCTGAATGTGAATTATAAGGATTGGGAACTTTATGAGGGGGCGGTGATTACGCTGTTTCCGAATGATGTGGTGGAATTGAAGGTTGATGGGGATTTTGAAGTTGAAATCCTGAAATATAATCCTTCCTTGCTTCGTGAAGCCAGTTTGCAGCTGGAGCAGACGGTGTATTCTTCCTTGCGGGAAGACCGCTGCAGGCAGGATACCCCTGTGGTGACAAACATCATCAATGGGATGTTTGGTTTATTGAAGGTATATTTCGACCAGTCGGAATGTACCTGCATCTCGCAGTTGGTATTATGCCAGTTGAAGGCGTTTTTCATCGGTTTTCATGAGTATCTTCAGCGCAATCCGCAATACCGGCCAGATGAAGTAAAATCGTATCGCGTAAGAGAACTGTTCAATCGGTTTATGATGCTTCTGGAGAAGGATTACAAGATTTCAAGAGATGTGAACTATTATGCCGAAAAGATGAATATCTCTTCGAAATATCTGACCAACATCGTGAACCAGGTGACGGGGCATACCCCCAAGACCATCATCGATCAATACGTGATTCTGCAGCTCAAGCTGCATCTTAAGCGAAGCACGCAAAGCATCAAGGAGATGGCTTGGGAGTTTCATTTTGCCGACGTCAGTTTCTTCTGCCGATATTTCAAGAAGCATACAGGTCTGACACCGCAGCAGATAAGGTCGTAATCACAACCTTCAGTTTTTCTCTGATCTCGGCTTCTTCTATCTCGCCGATGTATTCTGGTGACAGCGCCTTGAGTTCTTCGAGGCATCCCATCTGCATCATGGTGGCGATAGGGAGGAGCTTATGTGCCGCCTTTCCTATGTGGTCGGTAGATAAGGATTCCTCTTCTATGGCTTCTTTCAGGTTCTCAAGGTGTGCGGCAAGTTCCTGCTTCACGGTATCGAGAATCTCCTTTGCCGCCTCTTCGTCGCCTCCGGCAAAAGCCAGGAGAGAATCAAGCTGAGGGTTGGATTTCTGCTGGGATGATAAATCTGGCTGGGATGGAGTTTCAGACTGGGCATCCAGTTGAGGCTGGGACTCTATTCCCAGAATATCAGACAGTTTCTCCATGCTGAATGGCTTGAACAGGCAGTCGTCGAAGCCTGCTTTCTGGAGCTGTTCCAGGATGCTTGTGTCGTGAGCCGTCATCGCCACCACCGTCATCTGGGTATGGTTGATGTGGGCAATCATATCCATGCCGTTCATCTCCGGCATTTCTATGTCCATCAGCATCAGGGCTGGCTGCTCGTTATGCAGCGTGGTGAGGGCATCCATCACATGGTTGCAGGCGAATACCTGCCAGGTGTCGCCTACGATGCGGCGCAGCATTTCCTGGAGAAGCTGGAGCTGCAGCTTATCATCATCCAGAATCAAAATCTTGTGGTTTGCAAATTCCGGTTTCTTCTTTTCTTCAGAAACCTGATGGCTTGCTGAATCATTTTCTTTCTCTTCCGGATTGGAATCGAACGTCTTGTCGTCTGCAAGTTCTGATTGGGTTTTATCCTGTGTATCTTCCTTTGGCGCAGGCTCTACAGGGATGGTGACGATGAAGGTGGACCCTTTTCCCTGGGTAGAGTGAAGGATGATTTCTCCGCCGAGCAGCGAAACCAATTCCTGGGTGATGGACAATCCCAAACCGGTGCCTTCGATGCCTTGGGCACTCTTCAATCTGGTGAAAGCGTGGAACACCTTCTGTTTTTCCTCGTTGGTCATTCCCTTGCCCGTATCCTTTACGCTCAGGGTAAGCATTGGCTTGCCCATGACTTTCGAAACCTGTGCCTGGATGGTGACGCTGCCCTGGTCGGTATATTTGATGGCATTGCTTACCAGGTTATCCAAAATCTGACGAATGCGGAAGGCATCGGCACGGAAGAATTCCTTCTTCATTGGAGAATCCGAAGTTCCCATTCCCTTCATCTTGCATTCGAATGAAATCTCCAATCCTTTCTCTTCAGCCCGCAATCTCATTCCCTCTACCGATTCTGCTACCAGTTGCGCTGGCGAGAAACAGGTTGGTTGCACCTTCATCAAGCCATTTTCCAACTGATGATAATCGAGCAGGGAGGCAACGAGATGAGATAGATGTGCGGCAGAATTCTTGATGTTCTGGAGGCATTCGATGCCCTGAGGATTGCTGACGTAGTCTTTCATCAGGTCGATGAAGCCCGAGATGGAGGCTGCTGGTGCCTTGATGTCGTGGGTGATGGTAAGGAGCAGGCGCTCGCGCTGGTTCATGATGCGCTGAATCTCCTCGTTGGCTGCCTCTAGGTTTTCCTGATAGATGCGCTCCTTCTTGGCATCGCGCCAGATGAGCCAGATCATGACAACGATGGCTAGGAAGGCTACGATGGCGAGTAATTCCATCTGCCACAACAGATGCTTTCTGGCTTCCATCGCCTTGCTGATGGATTCCTGCATGGCATCTTTCTCCCGCTGGTGTACATCGCTCAGGTGCTTGGCGGAGCGGAGAGCGAGTTTGGCGCTCACCATCTTCAGCTCTTCCATCTCTCTGTTGATGTGCTGCTTGTGGTCTTGCGTTTCCACTTTCTCCTTTCTGTCTATCTGTTCGAGGATGTTTGCCACGTTTCCTGCCACGTTTACTGGGGTGGTGACGGAATCGATGACAGCCCGGTTACTGTCCTGCTTTACGCTCAGGGTTTCAGCGTGTTCTTTCTTGAAGGCATCGGCAAGTCGGCGGAAGAATCCCTTTCTGGTTTTCAATACCTCTACCGTTGTCTTCTTCGCCTCGTGGGTTTGTGGCGCCTTGGAGTGGACGAGGATGGAATCCTTGCCCGCATTCAGACTCTTTACCTTATCGTGCAGATAATTTTTGTTTGGTTTCCCTGCCATGACATCGGATAGTTGCTTCAGGTTTTTCTGTTCCTCTTTGAGCAGAGAAGATATGGTGCTATCGGCAGCACTTCTTTTTTGTATATAATCGCGCGATGCCTCATTGACGGCGATGATGCTCTTGGTGTTGCTATACACCAGACTGATGGCCAGGATCATGATGATGGCAATGGCGCTATATCCGAGGGCTACCTTGATAGGAATGTTATTCTTGTGCATGAGAAATCTATTTAATTAATTACCTTGTTTATATCTTCTGCAAAGATACGACAAAAAAATGATTCCAAGAAAAGAAAGGGGTAAAAACAAGTCAGGAGACCAATGAATATCATCATTAGTCTCCTGCCTGATTGAAAGCGACGCGTAATTGTTGTTTTTTATTTTACCTTAATAATTTTGTTTTTATTACTGTTTTTTAAAGGTGATTTACTCTGCTACAGTTGAATCTGCTGCTACAGAAGTCTCTACTGGAGTCTCTGCTGGAGCTGCCTTCTCTTCTGCAGAATCCTCTGTTGCCTTTACTGTTGTGTCAGCTGGAGCCTCTGCTGGAGCTACTGTGTCAACTGGAGCTACTGATGAAACACTTGCCATCTTGTTGCTGGCGAATACGTTGCTAACTGATACCATTACCATAGCAGCGATAGCTGCGAATACTAACTTTTTCATAATCTTTTATTTTTTTAATTGTGAATATTATGTTTATTACTTCTTTCATGAACTGCCTTACTTGCATTGCTGCTTGTTTGCGAGTTCACTATCTAATATCACAATCTGCGTGCCAAAAGATGATGAAAAAGTGTAAGTTTCTGATAATCAGTAAGAGCTTCTCTTTGTGCCAGTTTTCAAACTTGTGGAAGTTGGGGAACTGGTGTGGAATTATTCCCCAAAAAGTTGGGGAATGGCATCAGATTCCCCACTTCCCCACATCATCAGATGCCGTACTTCTTCATCTTGTTATACAGTGTCTTTCTATCCACGGCGAGCAATTGTGCAGCCTTGCTCTTGTTGCCTCCTGCAGCTTTCAGCGCAGCCTCTATTCGCTGCAGTTCTGTTTCCTCATCGTGCAGGGTGGTTGGGGCTTGTGGCTGGATGTGTGCCATACTCTGTTCCAGTTCGGTTACTCCGATGTATTTGCCGCTGGCGAGAAGGGTGGCGCGCTTCATTACATTATTCAATTCGCGCAGGTTGCCTGGCCAGTTGTAGGCGGCAATTCGCTCCTTCGCCTTGCTGTCGAGTCCTTCTACATTTCTGTTAAGCTCCTTGTTGGCATGCTTGATAAAGAGGTCGGCGAAGAGGAAGATGTCGGCACCACGGTCTTTCAGCTCGGGCATGTAGATGGTGAACTCGTTGACGCGATGGTAGAGGTCTTCACGGAAGTTTCCTTCTGCCACACGCTGCGCCAGGTTCTCATTGGTGGCACATACCAGTCGGATATCGATGTCTATCTCCTTGGTGCTTCCCACCGGACGGATTTTTCGTTCCTGTAGGGCACGGAGCAGTTGCACCTGCACCTCATAGTTCAGGTTTCCCATCTCGTCGAGGAAGAGCGTTCCGCCATTCGCCATCTCGAACGCACCCTTCTTATCCTGCTCGGCTCCCGTAAAGGCTCCCTTCACATGACCGAAGAATTCAGAAGCTGCTACATCCTTTGGGATGGCACCACAGTCGAGGGCGAAGAATGGCTTTCCTGCCCGCTGACTTAATTCGTGGATTCTGCGAGCCACATACTCCTTTCCCGTTCCGCTGGCTCCTAGAATGAGAACCGACATAGGGGTAGGGGCCACCAGGGAAACGAAACTATAGAGCTTACGGGAAGCTTCGCTTTCGCCCTCCAGATATTTAGGAACATCGCCGGCAGGTGCTGCAACCTTGGTGTTCTTGTCTTCTGTGGTGCTTGTATTTTGAGTCTTCTTCGGAGCCTTGATGGCTTCTTTAATCTTATCCAGGAGAATATCAGGTTGGAAAGGTTTTGCCACATAATCGGTGGCACCCGACTTCATGGCGAGTACCACATTTTGGATTTCGGCATAGCTGGTCATTACAATGAATGGAACCAGCATACCATGCTTTCTCATCCATTGCAAAAGGAAGATGCCATCGTGGTCGGGAAGGCGAAGATCGGACAAAACTAAATCAAATCCGCTTTCAGTCTTCTCGTAAATCTGTATGGCCGCTTTTACCGAAGTAGCTTTCTCTACTTCGAATCCCTTCTTTTTGAGCCATGTCTGAATCATGGTTCCAAATGCGATATCGTCTTCAACTATTAGAATCTTTTCCATATTACAATCCTTTTGTCACTTTCTTCTCGTAAAGATGCTTTATTGCGTGCGCAAAGTTAGCATTAATATTTGATATAAGCAAAGAAAAGGGTAGTTTATTTTGAAATTTCGCCAAAGATTTTGGTGCTTTTCTCACAAAAGTTCATAAAAGTGTGCTTTTATCTCACCATGAATGGACTTTTGCAACCGAGTTGCAGAAGCCTTTTCGTAATTTTGCAACCGAAAACAAGAACGGAACGTTATGTTTCGAATGGTATAGAATTAAAAGTATTGTAAAATTATGGAAGAAATGAAACATCATCATCACCATCATCATGAAGAAGGGAGCCTGAAGTCGAAGCTCTATCTCATCGGCGTGACCATCATCCTTTTGATAATTGCCGTGTTTATCGAGAAGCATTATGACCTTGCCACCTGGCAGTTGCTCTTGGTCTATCTGATACCTTATTTATTAATAGGACATGAGACCTTGGGCGAGGCGGCAGAAGGCATCGCCAAGGGCGATATGTTTAACGAGCATTTCCTGATGGCGATAGCTACCATCGGCGCTCTTTGCATCGGATTCTTCCCGGGGGCTGAAACGGAATTTCCAGAAGCAGTCTTCGTGATGCTCTTCTTCCAGGTGGGAGAACTCTTCGAGGGATATGCCGAGGGAAAGAGCCGCGATAGTATCTCGCATCTGATGGATATCCGTCCGGATGTGGCGAATGTAATCAGGAATAAAGAAGTACAGTCGGTGGCTCCAGATACGGTAAAGATAGGAGAGACTATCCTGATTAAAAGAGGCGAGAAGATTCCGCTGGATGGTATCGTGACAGAAGGATCTGCCTTGCTGGATACGGTGGCGTTGACGGGCGAAAGCGTGCCTCGTGCTATCAAGGAAGGAGAAGAAATCTATTCGGGCTGTATTAACCTGAAAGGCGAACTCAAGGTTCGTACCACCAAGACTTTCGGCGAGAGTACGGCATCTAAGATTATCGCTTTGGTGGAGAGTGCTGATAAGAACAAGTCGAAGAGCGAGGCGTTCATCACTCGTTTTGCCCGAATCTATACGCCTATCGTGGTGTTCGCCGCATTGGCTTTGGCTATCATTCCTCCGATATTGGGAGCGATGGGTATCGCCACCAGCATGATGGGTGGGGGACCCTTTGGCGAAAACTTCCCTCTGTGGCTGAACCGTGCCTTGATATTCCTGGTGGTATCCTGTCCTTGCGCCCTGGTAATTAGTGTGCCGCTCACCTTCTTCGGTGGAATTGGCGGCGCATCAAGAAATGGTATTCTGATTAAGGGAAGTAATTATATGGATGCGCTTGCCAAAATAGGAACCGTTGTGTTCGACAAGACGGGAACCTTGACGCATGGCGAGGTGCTTGTACAGGCTGATGAAGGAGCTCCCGTGGTGGTGAACGATGGCATCAAGGAGGGAAGTGCTGAGGCTGTGAGATGCCTGAAGACACTTGGCGTGAAGAAGACTGTGATGTTGACGGGCGACCATGAGGAGATTGGAAAGAAGGTGGCTGGACAAGTGGGCGTTGATGAATATTATGCCGAACTTCTGCCTGCTGATAAGGTAACTCATCTGGAAGAACTGTTGAAGACGAAGCCTGCCGGCAAGACCTTGGCATACGTGGGTGATGGTATCAACGATGCCCCTGTATTGAAGCGTGCTGATGTAGGAATAGCGATGGGTGCTTTGGGAAGTGATGCTGCCATTGATGCTGCCGATGTGGTATTGATGGACGATGACCCGAGAAAGATAGCACTGGCGATGAAGATTGCTCGCCATACCATTCATGTGGCACACGAGAATGTGGTGTTTGCCATTGGTGTGAAAGTTGCCGTGCTGATTCTTGCCACCGTCGGCTTGGGCACCATGTGGATGGCGGTATTTGCTGATGTGGGTGTTACGGTGCTGGCGGTATTGAATGCTATGCGAACGCTGAAGAAGAAGAGATAAGAATGGTGTGGAGCCTCCAGCAAGCGTGGAGGCTTCATGAAATAAAAAAGCTGTGTTGATCCGTAGATGAACACAGCTTTTTCTTGTTTTATATAGGAACTTCTCTTTTATATAGGGACTTATCCGAATAGTTTTCCTATGCTACGCAACTTGGTGCGGTATCCGTAGATGGCGATAACCACGAAACAGATGAATGGGAGGATGAACGATACATTGGTTGATGGCATGCCGAATACGGTATGCATATCGATGATGGATGCCTGCAAAGGTGGCAAGACACTACCACCCAAGATAGCCATGATCAAACCTGCTGCACCAAACTTGGCATCGTCGCCAAGACCCCTCAGGGCAATGCCATAGATGGTAGGGAACATCAGCGACATGCAGGCACTGACTGCTACCAGGCAGTAGAGACCCCAGATGTTGTGGAGTGCGATGACACCCACGGTGAAGCAACCACCTGCTGTCGCCAGAATCATCAGCAACTGACCTGCATTGAAGAAGCGGAGAATGAAGGTGCAGATGAAGCGTGAACAGCAGAACAGTACCATCGCCACGATGTTGAACTTCTGCGAGGTTACCTCGGCGTCAATCTCTGCCATGCCTTCCTGCATCAGGATGCGGGTACCATACTGGATGATGAAGGTCCAGCACATAATCTGCGCACCCACATAGAAGAACTGGGTGAATACGCCTTCACGATAGTGTGGCATGCGGAAGATGCGGCGCAGGGTAGGCATGAAGTTAATCTTGTTGTCTTTCTCGCTGTTCTTCGGCATCTTGGTGAACAGGATGACGAAGAAGATGGTGAGGATAACTAGACCGATAATCAGGTATGGATTGATCAATACCGAAAGGTCATATTCCTTGATTGCTTCAAACTCGCTCTCCGAGAGATTGGTGCGCCCCGCCGTATCAAGCGGGTTGAGCTTGGCCTGGATGAAGTTCATTGCCACATACATACCCAGCAGCGAACCCATCGGGTTGAACGATTGCGCCAGGTTCAGTCGGCGTGTAGCCGTCTCCTCTGTTCCCATCGAGAGAATGTAAGGATTGCTCGATGTCTCCAGAAAGGAGAGTCCGCAGGTAAGGATGAAGTAGGCGAGGAGGAATGGATAGTATTCGCCCATCATCTTAGCCGGATAGAAGAGGAAGGCACCGAAGGCATAGAGTCCTAATCCCAGCAGTACGCCCGCCTTGTAGGAGAAGCGGCGGATAAAGATGGCGGCTGGGAATGCCATGGCGAAGTAACCGCCGTAGAAGGCTACCTGTACCAGGGCACCATCCGTAGAAGACATTCGGAAAATCTTGGAGAATGCCTTCACCATCGGATTGGTGATATCGTTGGCAAATCCCCAAAGTGCAAAGCACGATGTGATTAAGATGAAGGGTACGAGGTAGCTAACCCCATCCTTCATGAGAATTGAATCTTTCTTTTTCTGTTCCATGTTTTTAGGAAAAGTATTGTTGTTTTGTTTAAACTAGATGCTTTGTCTTACCACGGCTCTCAGCTCGTTTATATCCTTAATTTCACCCTTGGCGAGTGCCTGGGTCAGGATATTGCCCATGCCTGTGGCTTCGATAGGTCCTGCAACCACTGGTACACCCAGGGCTTCGGAGGTGAGACGGTTGAGTAACTTATTCTGTGAACCGCCACCGATGATGTGCATACTCTTGATAGGTTGTGGCAACATCTCGTTGAGGTGAGCAGTGGCCTTGGCATATTTGGCAGCCAGTGACTGGAGTACGCAGCGCACGATTTCTGCCTTGGTCTGAGGAACCTGCAACTGATGGGTGGCGCAATAGTCGATGATGGTCTGCTGCATGCATGCTGGATTTTGGAAAGCTGCGTCATCCACAGGGATGATGGCATTGATGTGAGCTTCCTCTGCCAGAGGAAGGATGACATCAAACTGCTGTTCCTCGCCATTCTCTTTCCATTCTGCCATCAGTCTCTGCATAATCCAAAGTCCTGTGATGTTCTGCAGGAAGGTGATGCGACCGCCGATGCCGCCCTCATTGGTAAATTCAGCCTTTCGGGCTTCCTCGGTGAGGATAGGCTTTTCTATCTCAACGCCTAGGAGCGACCAGGTGCCTGAACTGATGAAGGCTACCGGGCTCTCATCTTCTGTAGCTGGTACGGCAGCAACGGCGCTAGCTGTATCGTGAGAGCCTACTGCGATGACATCCACCTCGCCCAATCCGGTTTCTTCTGCAATATCACGGCGCAGTTTTCCCCTTATGGTGCCTGGCATCACAATCTTACCGAAGATGTGGCGTGGAAGGTCCAGCTGGTCGATGGTTTCCCAATCCCAATCCTTGGTGCTGGCATTCAGCAGTTCTGAAGTGGATGCGATGGTATATTCATTGTTGGCTTCGCCTGTGAGATAATAGCTGAAGAGGTCTGGGGTGAACAGCAGATGAGCAGCCTTTTCCAATTGCGGACTGTTGGCCTTCTTCATACTGTAGAGTTGGAAGAGGGTATTGATTTCCATCACCTGCGTGCCGTTGATGGCATAATGTGCCGATGGGTCAATCTGCTTGAATACTTCTTCCGGCATCCCCTTGGTGCGGGCATCGCGATAGCAGATTGGGTTGCCCAAAAGGTTACCGTCTTTGTCGATGAGTCCGAAATCCACTCCCCAGGTATCGATGGCGATGCCATCTACCTTGAGACCTTTGGCTCCTGCTATTTTCAGCCCCGTCTTCATATCCTCGAAGAGGGCGAGGAAGTCCCAATATACGTGATTGCCTAATCTTACCTGTCGGTTAGGGAAACGATGGATGAGTTCCATTTCTAATTTGCCGTTTTCCAATTTGCCGGCGAGTACTCTTCCGCTTCCTCCACCGAAGTCAATAGCTAGATAAATCATGGTTATTTCTAAAAAGTTAGGGTAGATAAACTGTTAATTCGTAAAAAGCGGTAGGAGAGTGCCCCGTTAGCGGGCAGCTTTCTCTCCTACCGCTTCTCTCATATAGAGGATAGAGGCTTATTGTTTCTTGCCTAAAACGTAAACTTCAAGATCGTCGATTTCTTCTGGTGTCAGTGTGGTGTATTTGCCGCCACTCTGAACGATGATGCGACAAGCCATCTCAAAGAACATGGCACGCTCGAACACCTCGTCGAAATTCTTTCCGCAAACCACCTGACCATGCTTCAGCAAAAGTGCAGAATTGTGGTCTTTCAATGCAGCGATAACGGCTGCTGCCAATTCTGGAGAACCAGGGCGATAGTATGGAATCACCGGGATTTCCTTACCTACATGACATGGTACCTCTGCGGTTACATTGAAGTCTTTTGGAGTTTCCTGCATGCAAGCTACTGCTGTTGCAAAAGGAGACTGGAAGTGGAGAACCACATCACAATCTGGACGCTCACGGAGTACGCCGAGGTGGAATCCGCTCTCCATAGAAGGTTTAACGCCATTGAGTACTTCGCCCGTTGCTACCAGGCACTGAGATACTTTCTCCTTCTGGAGGCTAGGAACCCATGAACCTGTGCCAGAGACAAGTGCCTCGTCGCCAATGCGCCAAGAAAGGTTGCCACTACTGCAGATGGTGAGACCAGCGTCGCCTACGCGGTGAGCCTGCTCCAGGAATTTCTGAATATGCTCTTCTGTAATCATTTTCTTTTTCTTTCTATTTGAATGATATTCGTACTGATGGTGTTACACCTTATTTATATATAGGACCGTAGTTCTTGCAAGCACGGAAGTCTGCACCTTCCTTGTCCATACCGAATGCGTTCCAAGATGCAGGACGGAAGATCTTGTCGTCTTCTACGTTGTGCATGCATACTGGGATGCGAAGGATAGAGCAGAGGGTGATGAGGTCGGCACCGATATGGCCGTAGCTGATAGCACCATGGTTTGCGCCCCAGTTGTTCATCACTGAATATACATCCTTGAATGGAGCCTTGTCGCAAAGGCGTGGTGCGAACCAGGTAGTAGGCCATGTTGGGTCTGTACGCTTGTCGAGAACCTTGTGAATCTCAGGGTCAATCTCAACTGTCCAACCTTCTGCCAGCTGGAGCACAGGACCAAGACCCTTTACGTGGTTCAAGCGAACCATGGTTACAGGCATGCCGCCCTTGCTGAGGAAGCTGGAAGAGAAACCGCCGCCACGGAAATAGTCACGGTTAGCAGGATACCAGGTAGTTGCCTTCAAGCACTTATCTACATCCTCCTCGGTCATCTCCCAAGGCTGCTTCATGATTGGGTTGCCCTCAGCATCTGTAGCCTGACCTGTACCGTCGAGTGTGGTAGCACCAGAGTTGATCAAGTGGATGATACCACCAGCTGCCTGACCTGTAAGTTCCTTACCGGTAACACGCTTCACTGCCTCTGGACTCCAATAGGTACGAACGTCGCTGAAGATCTGAGCACGACCTGTCAACAGGTGGTTGAACAACATAGCTACACCGTTGCCTGCATCATTCTCTGTAGCGAGGATGATAGCCTCACGGATACCGTTCCAGTCGAATGAAGTATTGAGGAGAGCCTCTGGATAGTCGCCGTTAGGATAGAAGTCTGTCCACTGACGCTGTCCCTGGAAACCACCGGCGATGGCATTGTGGCCCAATGCTTCCTCCTTGAAACCTAATTCTTTCAATCTTGGGTTACCGTGCATCAAGTCACGCATGATGATAGTCATCTTCACGATAAACTCCCAGTCAGCATCCTTCTGCTCACGGGTCTTTGCCTTTTCATTGTTGGCGATGTCCTCACCCTCATTGCACATACAGTGCTCGCGGGTCCATGCCATAGCCTTCTCGTATTCCACAGGGTCGTAGATACCCTCAGTCATGCGGCGGATAATCTCAGTAAGGTCAACACTTTCGTTGCGCATGCCGAGGTACTCCTGGAAGAAATTAGGGTCAACGATAGAACCTGCAATACCCATGCAGGCACTACCCATAGAAAGATATGATTTTCCGCGCATGGTAGCTACAGCCTGGGCAGCTCTAGCAAAGCGCAAGATCTTTTCTGCTACATCAGCAGGGATAGAGTCGTCCTCCAAGTCCTGTACGTCATGGCCATAGATGCCGAAAGCTGGCAATCCCTTCTGGGCATGAGCTGCGAGAACTGCTGCCAGATAAACTGCACCTGGACGCTCTGTACCGTTGAATCCCCAAACAGCCTTAGGCCAATGTGGATTCATATCCATTGTCTCAGCACCATAGCACCAGCAAGAAGTAACGGTGATGGTAGAGCCAACACCCTCGCGCTCAAACTTCTCTGCGCAAGCTGCACTCTCTGCCACACGACCAATTGTACTGTCTGCAATCACACACTCCACTGGTGAGCCATCGCCATTGCGTAAGTTCTCTGAAATGAGTTTGGCTACGGATTTAGCCAAGTTCATGGTTTTTTCCTCGAGGCTTTCACGTACGCCTCCTTGACGTCCGTCGATAGTAGGACGGATACCGATTTTAGGGTAGTTACTCATAATTTTTATCTTTTAAGTTTTATAGGTTATTATTTTCTGCGTACATTGTATGCAATAATACAAGCACAAAGGTAGTGATAAAACCTGATACTTATCACTTCCTTTATACTTTTTTATGTTTCTTTTTCCTTTATTTGGTGTCGCAGTTGTGACTGATACTTCCGGTTGCAGCTATTAGGGTTTCAAAGTCATTATAGAACTCGGTCATCTGATGATAGAGCAGGTTGCTGCCCTTATCTGATAACTCGTTGTCTGGAAGCGGACCGGAATTGATGGCAACTGTAAAGATGTTGGCGGCTACTCCGGCGCGAACGCCCAGGGGTGCATTCTCTACCACGATGCCTTCCCAAGGCTTCAGATTGCCTGCCTTCTGCAAGCCCATCAGATATGGATCAGGATTTGGCTTGCCACGCTTCACGTCATAGGCGGTTACGATATGTGCTTCGTCCAGAAAGTCGCCGAAGTCGTTGAGTAATCGCATGATGAGCGGACGCTGACCGCTGCCCGTTACAACTCCCACCTGCATACCGGCATTCTTGATTTTCTGCATGATTTCCTTCACGCCAGGGAATATCTCGGCGGTAGGCATCGAGTGGAAGATATCGGTCTTCACATCATACATTTTCTGTGCTTCATCCAGAGAGATATCGATACCCTTCTGCTTCTTCACCATCATCTGGATGGTGTCGATGCCTCGGGCTCCCTCGGTGGCGTAGGCATCGGCTGCAGTCATGTGGATATCAAACTGCTTCATCGATTCCTGCCAAGCTACGGCATGATTAGGCATACTATTATATAATACGCCATCCATATCAAAAAGAACGGCTTTAGGGTTGAATTCCCCAAAGCCGTGGTCTTTTAAGTATTTTGAAATAATATCTTTCATCTATTATTTTTCGTTAGCCAAACGCTCCTGAATAGCCTTGCTCTCTGCCTCATAACCTGGCTTGTTGAGCAATGCGAACATGTTCTTCTTGTAAGCCTCAACACCTGGCTGGTTGAATGGGTTTACCTCTTCCAAGAGACCGCTGATACCGCAAGCCTTCTCAAAGAAGTAGATCAACTGACCAAGGTAGTAAGCGTTCAACTCAGGTACGTTAACCAAGATGTTAGGAACACCACCATCAACGTGAGCCAAACGGGTACCGAGCTCTGCCATCTTGTTCACCTCGTCAACACGCTTGCCCTCAAGGAAGTTCAAACCATCGAGGTTCTCATCATCGTGTGGGAAGAGCAACTTTTCGTTAGGAGTCTCAACGCTGATAACAGTCTCGAAGATAGAGCGCTCGCCCTCCTGAATCCACTGGCCCATAGAGTGAAGGTCGGTAGTAAAGTCGCAAGCTGCAGGGAAGATACCCTTCTGGTCCTTACCCTCGCTCTCACCATAGAGCTGCTTCCACCACTCAGCAAAGTAGTGAAGCTTTGGCTGGAAGTTGCATACAATCTCAATCTTCTTGCCAGCCTGTGTATAGAGAGCCTGACGTGTAGCTGCATAGATAGCTGCTGGGTTCTCCTCGAAGGCTACGTCCTTGCCGCAAGCCTTCTCCATGTCAGCAGCACCTGCAACGAGCTGCTTTACATCGAAGCCAGCTACTGCGATAGGCAACAAACCTACTGGAGTCAATACAGAGAAGCGACCACCTACATTGTCAGGGATGATGAAGCTCTTGTAACCCTCCTTGTCAGCGCAAGTGCGGGCAGCACCCTTCTTGGCATCGGTAACGGCTACGATAACATCCTTAGCCTCGTCCTTGCCGCGCTGATCCTCGCACTGCTTTTTCAAGAGACGGAAAGCGAGAGCTGTCTCAGTAGTGGTACCAGACTTAGAGATATTGATGACACCAAACTTCTTGTCCTTCAAGAAAGAAGTCAACTCGAAGAGGTAATCCTCACCGATATTGTTACCTGCGAAGAGGATAGTAGGGTTCTTCTTGTCGTTTACGAGCCAAGCGAAAGAGTTGCTGAGGCCTTCAATAACGGCGCGAGCACCGAGGTAGCTACCACCGATACCTGCAACCACAACAACCTCACACTTTTCGCGCAAAGTGTTGGCAACAGCCTGAATCTCGTCGAGGAACTTTGGAGTGATAGAAGATGGCAAATGCAACCATCCCAAGAAATCGTTACCTTCACATGTGCCGTTCTCAAGAGCTTCCTGAGCGGCCTTAACCTTAGGCTCGTAAGCCTTTACTGCACCCTCTGCAAGGAATGATGCAGCCTTTGTAATGTTTAAGCTGATACTTTTCATTTTTTCTTTTATCTAAATGAATCTGTTAAAAGTTTAATCTCTATTTGCGGACTGATGCGCTCGTACAATATATTATATACGGCATCGAGGATTGGCATGTTGACGTGCATGTGGCGATTGATTTCCTTCATGCACTTGGTACCGAAATATCCCTCGGCAATCATCTCCATCTCTATCTGCGCACTCTTCACGCTGTAACCTTTGCCTATCATGGTTCCGAAGGTGCGGTTTCTGGAAAAGTTGCTATAACCCGTTACCAGTAGGTCGCCCAGATACACCGAGTCGTACATGCTTCGGTCGATAGGGTGGACGGCTGTCAGGAAGCGATGCATCTCCTGTACGGCGTTCGACATGAGCACCGCCTGGAAATTGTCGCCGTACTTCAGTCCGCCACAGATACCTGCGGCGATGGCATATACGTTTTTCAGCACCGAAGAGTATTCAATGCCAATCACGTCGCTTGAAGTCTTGGTCTTGATATACTCGCTTGCCAAACAATCGTTGGCAAAGGCGCGGGCTTTCTCCGTATCGCTACAGCCCACCGTGAGATAGCTCAGTCGTTCCAGGGCTACCTCCTCAGCATGAGAAGGACCACCGATGCATGCCAGGTTCTCGTAAGGCACGTCATATACCTGATGGAAATATTCCGAGCAGACGAGGTTCTCGTCAGGCACGATACCCTTGATGGCTGTGATGATAAACTTATCGCTGAGTCGGGTCTTGAGCTTCTTGAGATGATTCTTCAAATAAGGCGATGGGGTGACGAATACAAGTGTATCGTAGTTCTGCACTATCTTGTTGATGTCGGAAGAGAAGAATATCTCATCCACATTGAATCGTGCCGACATCAGATAGGCAGGGTTGTGACCCATGCGCTTGAAGTCCTCGATGCGGTCGTCGCGACGCATATACCAACCTATGTGATGAGTATGCCCCACCACAATCTTGGCAATGGCTGTAGCCCAGCTACCGCCGCCAATTATCGCTATTTTTCCGCAGTTATACACTTCGAATGATTTTATAATTAATAATTAATAATGTATAATGAGGCTTTCGCCTTTGTTTGTAGGTATAATGTATAACTAATAAAAAGCCGGAGCTCTTTATTAATTATACATTATTAATTATACATTAAGCATTTGCTGCATCAATCCATCCCTGGATGTCATCAACAGAAGGCTTCTCGTAGCCGAGCTTGTACTTCTTGTTGATTTCTCCAATCTTCTGCTGCAAGCCTTGTGCTTTTTCTTCACGGATATCAGAGATGAGGTTGAAGCCTGCCTTGCGGAGCACGTATGCCCAATCCTCTGGCACGCCAATCTCTGCCCATTCCTTGATGGTGCTCTGTGGCATCTTCTTCTCTGGCTTCATCTGTGGGAAGAACAATACCTCCTGGATAAAGGTCTTGCCGGTCATCAACATAACGAGACGGTCGATACCGATACCGATACCTGATGTTGGAGGCATACCGTACTGGAGGGCACGGAGGAAGTCCTGATCGATGATCATCGCCTCGTCATCACCCTTGTCGGCAAGCTTCATCTGGTCGATGAAACGCTCTTCCTGGTCGATTGGGTCGTTGAGCTCAGAGTATGCATTGGCAAGCTCCTTACCGTTTACCATCAACTCGAAACGCTCGGTCAAGCCTGGCTTAGAACGGTGCATCTTGGTCAATGGAGACATCTCTACAGGATAGTCGGTGATGAAGGTTGGCTGGAGGAAGGTGCCCTCGCAGAACTCGCCGAAGAGCTCGTCAATCAACTTACCCTTACCCATGGTCTCATCTACGTCCATGCCCTTCTCCTTGCAGAATGCGCGGATTTCTTCCTCTGTTTTGCCGTTGCAGTCGAAACCGGTCTTCTCCTTGATGGCATCAAGAATAGGCAGACGGCGATATGGTGCCTTGAAGCTGATGATGTTGCCATCAATCTCGCGCTCTGGCTTGCCGTTAACAGCGATACAGATAGTTTCGAGCAACTTCTCTGTGAATGACATCATCCAGTTGTAGTCCTTGTACTGAACATAAAGCTCCATGCAGGTGAACTCTGGGTTGTGGTTGCGGTCCATGCCCTCGTTGCGGAAGTTCTTGCCAATCTCATAGACACCCTCGAAACCACCTACGATGAGGCGCTTCAGATAGAGCTCTGTAGCGATACGCATGTACATATCCTGGTCGAGCGCATTGAAGTGGGTGATGAATGGGCGGGCAGAAGCACCACCTGCGATGCTCTGGAGAGTAGGAGTCTCTACCTCTGTATAGCCAGCATTATCCAAAACGCTGCGCAGGGTGCGGAGCACGGTGGCACGCTGCAGGAATGTATCCTTCACACCATCGTTTACGATGAGGTCAACATAGCGCTGACGGTAACGCAACTCAGGATCATCAAACTTATCGTATGCTACGCCGTCCTTGTACTTCACGATAGGGAGTGGCTTCAAGCTCTTGGAGAGCAGACACAATTCCTTGGCGTGAACAGAAATCTCGCCAGTCTGTGTGCGGAATACGAAACCCTTTATGCCGATGAAGTCACCGATGTCAAGAAGCTTCTTGAATACTGTATTGTAAAGGTCTTTGTTCTCGTCTGGACAAATCTCGTCGCGGGCGATATAGACCTGGATTCTTCCCTTTGAGTCCTGCAACTCAGCGAAGCTTGCTTTACCCATCACGCGGCGACCCATCATACGGCCAGCGATAACTACCTGGCGTGGCTCGTCCTCGTCCTTGAACTCAGCCTTGATATCAGTGCTGAATGCATTGGTTGGAAACTCTGCTGCTGGATATGGATCGATGCCCATCTCGCGCAATGTCTGAAGACTCTGTCTGCGAACGATTTCCTGTTCGCTTAACTCTAAAATGTTCATATTATATTCAGATATATCTTTTTATTTTCTTATTTTTGGTGCAAAAATACAAATAATTTTCCAAACTCTTGTGCTATTTTTATGCTTTTTAATATAAATAAGGTGATTTATATGCAATCAATCACTTCCTTTGCTACATCTATAGGGCTTCCTTCTGCTTTCGATGAATATGGGCTTTTCTGTAGAGTCCATGGTTCTTCCAGTCCGTACCAGTCGATTTGTGGAGTATTTTGCAGCGATAATTGGCTGGCTAGCGATTTCATGAAGGTACTCCAGCGCAGGTAGTAGAAATCCTTCAGCAATCCTTGCCATTCCTTGTGACCGTAATCGTGAAGCCCACCATTATCAGCACAGATTCTGTTGCCCCAGGTGGTTATCTGCACGCGGGCGTTCCATTCGTAAAGGTCCTTTTCTTCGGCTGTCTTTCCTAAGTTTCTGGCTTCTTCTATCCAGTGCCCCAGAAGGAACTCCTGACGGGTGCCGAGCAACTTGTCCTGTAGCAGAATCATCTTCAGAAAGCGATCGGAATCCTTCTTGAATTCCTGTCGTGAGAATGACTTGTAATCAGCCATGGTCTTCAGATACTGCTTGCGCCCCTGGTCGGCGAGAGCCTGGCGACAGATGTCTACCAGGTCGTACTCGAAATTGTTGTTGCCCCGATATTTCTCTGCTACGCTGGTAAGGAGGATGGCAGCCTGGCGGGTATCCTCCGGGTCGTAGTAGTTGCTCATCAGCGACCAGGTTGAAACCTGATAACTGTTCAGCGATGGACGGGCGCAGAAGATGCTCTCGTGGGTGCCCTGCTGAATGTTGCCCTTCGGACAGTTGTAGATGCTTTGTGCAAGAAGAATCCATGCCTTCTCTATTGTGGCATCATGAACGCCATATCGGGCATAGCAATATTCCCTGATCCAGTCTTCCTTGGTTATCTTTTCTGCACGCCATGGCAACTCGCTCATCAGTTCGAACATCACGGGGTTGTTCTCTGAACCTTCCATGGTGAAGCCCCAACCTTTAAGTGAAGAGTGAAGAGTGAGGAGTGAAGAATTCTCTTGTTTTGGGGTGTCCTTTTTCCCCGTTGCCAGATAGAAGTTATTGAGAAGTTGGTCCATTCGTCCATGAAGTCCTACGTTGCCTCCGAAGTTTTCGAGCAGACAGAAGAGCCACTGGTGCTTGCCATAGATGCCTTCTTTCTTACTTGTGCTGAAATCTTTCTTCCCCGTTCCGGATGTATTTTCCCCTGTGCAGAAATCTTTGAAATTCTGGCGACTTTCAGAAAAGAGGTCGAGAACAAGCAGGTCGCCTACCTTCAGATTGGCTATCATCTGGGGTCTTGGATTCTCGTTCCATCCCTGTACCACCCAGATTGCATGCGGATTGGCTCGCTTCATCGCACTCATCAAGGCTTCTCCTGCCTTGCCGTAATCCACCGCAGCATCGTTGCCGCTTTCATGGAATGGGTCCATGGAGTAGTAATCGGATTTGCCGTAGAGTCGGGTCAGTTCCTTATAATATAGGTCGGCGATTTCTGCAAACCGGCTATCGGTAGGGGATAGGTTGGCTGGGCGCTGGTAACTGTTCCATCTACCGGCATCGGTTACGTTCAGTCCCAGTTTCTGTTTGGCATCGTGAGGTACCATGCCGCAATATCCTGGTAAAACGGGTTTCATGCCCATCTCCTTCATTCTGGCAAGAATCTTCTTCTGCAGGGCTTCCTGCTGCTTGTACCAGCCCAGGGGCAGTGGACCGCCCCAACCTTCCAGGTTGTTCATCTCCCACCAGGCAAGGAAGGCAGGACCGGCGATGAATTTGCCTACTTCCTCCTCTGAGTATCCCAGTTTCAGAAGCATGTTGCGCCATACGCTTTCTGTGCCCACGGCGGCAAGCGGCATATTGATGCCATGCAGCGCCATCCAGTCTATTTCTTTCTGCCATCGGTTCCAGTCCCAGAATGCCATTGTATAGGAAAAGGTGCAATAGTTGAAGTTATAGCGCAGCTTCAGGTCCGTTTCGTGGCGTTCCTTCTGTTTCACGATAGGAAGAACGGCTGGCAGCTTCACGTTCATATTGTTCCAGGAGATGTGGATGCCGGCATGGTGCTTCAGATACCAGTTGATGCCCACGGCGATGTTCACCCAGGAGTTTCCCCGGATGATAATTGGGTTGTTTTTGCCTGTGGCAGATTTTGAAGCGGCTGATGTGCTGTTTCCTTTTCTGGTTCTGGCTTGGTCTATCTCGAAGAAATCCTTGTCCGATTTCACAAGCACGGTTTTAAACTTGGCAGCGGCTCCCTTGTCTATTCGATTCAGAAGGTCGTCTGCCGGATTGGCGAATGCTCCAAGAGCAACGGTGCATAATAGTCCTACAAGTACTTTTCTCATAAAGTTGTTATTAGTATTTTAATTGCCGAATGCAGCTATATTTCGGGACAAAGATAACGGAAAAAGCTGATAATACCAAGTAAAAAGTGCTTAAAAGATTAAAAAAGACTTATTTATTTTGTTTTGTCTTGGATTTGCATTACTTTTGCAAGAAAATGGGGAATGGGGTGAAGCCCTGAAATCCCAGAAACAACCAACTTAAATTTTGATAAGGATGAACATAGACGAATTAGTAAAAAGAATAAGTAAAACCGACGGACTATCTAAAACCCTCGGAATGCATTTTATCTCAACCCCTGAGCCTGATACGCTTCAGGCTTCAATGAAGGTGGATGAGCGCAATCGCCAACCTTTCGGCTTCTTGAGTGGTGGTGCTTCTCTGGCGCTTGCCGAGAATGTAGCAGGCATCGGTTCTCTGGCTCTTTGTCCAGGACAGATTGCTGTGGGCATCAATGTGAGCGGAACTCATGTGCAGGCTGTAAGTGAGGGTGATACGGTTACGGCATACGCCAAACTCGTACACAAGGGCAGAACCTTGCATACTTGGGAGGTTGCTATCAAGAATACTGCGGGTGAATTGATTTGCACCGTGCAGGTAACCAACTATGTGTTTACTCCTAAAAAGAATGAGGCGAAGAAAGAAACAGATAAAGAGAATTCTAAAAAGACAGAAGAATAAGGTATGACTGCATTTGCATACTATCGTTTGCCTTATCTGCATCACGCAAATTTTGTGGCGCAGCATCTGGGGGAGCCAGAGGTGCTTTCCTCTGTGGCAGAACTGAATGGCAAGGAGGGCTTTGTAATAGCTCCTTTCTCGCCGTCCAGCGACTGTCCTGTGCTGCTCATTCATCCCGATGAAAGCAGGCTTCTGGCTATCTCTGATGCAAGAGCTGTCTCTAGCTCGGAATCGGAATTAGAAGAAAGTATTCCTGCCCGTGATATTTATGCCGAAGATTTTGAATGTTTCCATCGGGAGTTGGAAAAAGGAACTTTCAGAAAGATAGTGCTGGCAAGAAAGGCAACCTTGCGAATGGCCGATAAGGATTTCGAAAAGCTTTTTATGAAGGCTTGCCGCATGTATCCCCGTCTCTTTGTCGCCCTGGTCTATACCCCGCAGTCGGGGATGTGGCTGATGGCCACTCCTGAAATCTTGCTCAAGGGGGAACAGGGAAAGATGCAGACGATGTCGCTTGCCGGAACCCAAAAGGCAGAGCCTTCACGTACTATCGCCGATTATCCGATAGAGGGTGTGGAGTGGTCGCTGAAGAACCGGGAGGAACAGCAGTATGTAACGGATTATATCGAAGATTGTATCAAGGCTTTCTCTGATGATTATCAGTTGAAAGGTCCTTATACCACGATGGCGGCAAATCTCTATCATCTCCGCACCGACATCACTTTCCTTCTTCGTGATGAAGGCAGATTAGGCGACGTGATTCATGCGCTTTATCCTACGCCTGCCGTCTGCGGTATCCCGAAGGATGAGGCTCGCCGGTTTATCCTTCAACATGAACATCAGTCTCGCAAATACTATAGTGGTTTTGTGGGGCCTATCTCTCCGCAGGGAAAGACTCATCTTTTCGTCTCTCTCCGCTGCATGAATATCCTGCCAGAAGGTATCTGTGAACTCTATGCCGGTGGCGGATTGCTCAAGGAGAGTGAGATGGAAAAGGAGTGGACGGAAACAGAAGCTAAGATGCAGACCATCAGGCGGGTTCTGATTTAGTTAACAGTTTATAGTTTATAGTTGATAGTTCATGTATAGTAATATAGATAATGTCAATATCCTGACGGGTGTTCTACAATCGCATGGTGTGAGAAGGGTGGTGGTTTGCCCGGGAAGTCGCAATGCGCCTATCGTACATAATCTCAATGAAACGGAAGGTATTACCTGCTATCCTGTTACCGATGAGCGCAGTGCCGGTTTTGTGGCTATGGGAATTGCCTTGGGCAATCCGGCTCCTTGTCCGGCTCCTGTGGCAGTATGCGTCACATCCGGTTCGGCATTGCTCAATCTCTATCCGGCAGTCTGCGAGGCATATTATCAGAAGGTGCCTATCATCGTGATTTCTGCTGACAGACCCGAAACCTGGATAGGACAGCAGGATGGACAGACCCTTCCGCAAGCCAACGTCTTCGGAACGATGGTGAACCGGAGCGTGAATCTTCCTATCATATCCAATGAAGAGCAGGCTTGGTATTGTGAACGGTTGGTTCATGAGGCTATTATCGATTGCGTGCATCGAAAGATTGGTCCGGTACATATTAATATACAGCTTTCCGAACCGCTTTATCAGTTTACGCTCGATAGACTCCCGAAGATACATTGGGTGGATTATGTGAAGAGTAATCTCTTTGGTGGAAGTTTCCATTATGGTGACATGCTCGATTTTCTGAATGCCAGAAAACCGATGATAGTGGTGGGACAGGATTATCCATGCAGTCAGCTTGTTGGTATCAAACAGATAAATTGGCGAACCGTTACGCTAATTGAGCCAACTGCTTTAGGAACATCGAGTGAAGATCCGGCATGCCGGGATTTCTCTCGCAATCTCCTGGTTACCAATTTCGATGAAGTGTTGAATAAGGTGGGGGATGACGAGAGTTATATGCCCGATTTTATCCTCTATGTAGGAGGTACTCTGGTGAGCAAGCGCCTGAAGCAGTTCCTTCGCCTTGCCGTGAAGAAGGGAGCCAAGGTATGGCGTGCTAGTACCGATGGTGATTACATCGATACCTTTATGCGTATCAATCGCATTTTCCAATGCGATACCACCCTGCTGGCGGATGCCATGACTTCTTACGATCTGGCTTATCAGGATGATGTGAATGCATACAGAGAGCGTTGGGAGAAGGCACTTTTGGCGGCAAAGCGTCATGCCTTTGATTACGAACCGCCATTCAGCAGTATGGCAGCCGTAAAGGCATTCCAAACGGAATATCTGGCTCATTCGCTGGATGATACCCGTGAATGCCGTCTGTTTTATGGCAATAGTATGGCGATTCGACTGGCCTGCATCTATGCTCGCCAATATGTGCATTGCAATAGGGGCGTGAATGGCATCGAGGGATCTCTATCTACTGCTGCAGGTTTGTCAGTCTATCTCTCGGAGTATCATCATCCTGATGCCAGGAACCAGCAGAAGGTATTCTGTGTGCTGGGTGACCTGAGCTTCTTCTATGATCAGAATGCTCTCTGGAATCAGAATCTTAATGGCAGCCTTCGCATTCTTTTGCTGAATAATGGCGGTGGAGCCATCTTTGCCAAGTTCAAGGGATTGAAGGAGAGTGCGGCACGTGAGAAGCTGGTGATGGCTGAGCACTGCACCTCGGCCTATCACATCTGCCAGGCACAGAATGTAACCTATCAGAATGCCGATGATATGAAGTCGCTACATGAGGGCATCGACTGGCTCATCCATACCGAGTCTGACAGACCGATGCTCTTGGAAGTGCTAACGGATATAGAAACAGATAATCAAGTAATAGAAGAATATTATAATAGTTTTCAAATATGAGAGAATGGAAAAAGATAGAAGGTTTTGATTTCAAGGAAATCATCTTCGAGGAGTATAATCATATCGCTAAGATTACCATCAATCGTGAGCGCTATCGCAATGCCTTCACCCCATTGACCACCTGGGAGATGGCGCAGGCTTTCAACTACTGTCGTGACTGTCTGGATATCCGAGTGGTTATCCTTACGGGTGCTGGCGACAAGGCGTTCTGTGCCGGTGGCGATATGCATGTGAAGGGTAGGGGCGGATACGTAGGCAACGATGGCGTGCCTCGTCTCAATGTGCTTGATGTACAGATGCAGATTCGCCGTTTGCCAAAGCCGGTTATCGCTATGGTAAATGGTTATGCCATCGGTGGCGGCCATGTGCTCCATGTGATGTGCGATCTGACCATTGCTTCAGAGAATGCCATTTTCGGACAGACCGGTCCTAAGGTGGGAAGCTTCGATGCCGGTTTCGGTTCTTCTTATCTGGCAAGAATGGTAGGTCAGAAGAAGGCACGCGAAATCTGGTTCCTCTGCAAGCAGTATTCTGCAAAGGAGGCAGAAGAGATGGGAATGGTGAACAAGGTGGTTCCTCTCGACCAGTTGGAAGATACCTGTGTGGAGTGGGCTGAAATCATGATGGAGCGTTCTCCGCTGGCTCTCCGTATGATTAAGGCTGGCTTGAATGCCGAGTTGGATGGCCAGGCTGGTATCCAGGAGTTGGCAGGCGATGCCACCATGCTTTATTATACCATGGACGAGGCTCAGGAAGGCGGTAAGGCGTTCCTGGAAAAACGTAAGCCACGCTTCGAGGATTATCCTCAGTTCCCATAAATTTAAGAAACCTCGGAAGATACATTTCGATATCTTCCGAGGTTTCTTGTTTTTATTCGTGAGTAGCGAATCTCTGTTCTGCGAGCTTCTCATATTTCGTGCCTGGCTTGCCATAGTTGGCATAAGGCCAGATGCTGATGCCGCCACGAGGAGTAAAGATACCTGTTACCTCGATATACTTAGGATCCATCAGCTTGATGAGGTCCTTCATGATGATGTTCACGCAATCCTCGTGGAAATCGCCGTGGTTGCGGAAACTGAAGAGATAAAGCTTCAGACTCTTGCTCTCTACCATCTTTACATCAGGAATATAGCTGATGCGAATCTCTGCAAAATCAGGCTGACCTGTAATAGGGCAGAGGGAGGTAAACTCTGGGCAGTTGAAACGTACCCAGTAATCATTGCCAGGGTGCTTGTTTACGAAGGTTTCCAATACCTCTGGTGCATAATCCATTCTATATTGGGTCTTGGCTCCCAGTGCCTTCAACCCATCTTCTTTTCTATCCATAGTTCTAATGTTTAATGTTTGGTGTTTAATGTTAATTTTGGGTGGCGAACTTCTGCTGAAAGGACTTTCTTTTTGGGCTCTAGATAGTCCCCAGTTTGAAGATGTTGTAGGAGATGTTGTTGTCATACACATCCTCGCCCTCGTGTTTCTTAATCGCATTGACCACACGGATGGTGACAGGAAGCACGATAATTTCGTACACGGTCTTCAATACCACCTGCCAGAGCATCAGCCACGGCAGTTCTGAAGTAGGAACCACTCCACCCAAGGCAAGAGGGAAGAAGATAAGGCTATCGCAGCTTTCGCCTGCCACGGTGCTCCAGATGGCACGGGCGGAGAAATGTTTGCCGCCATCACGAATCTTCATCACGCTCATCACATAGGCATTGGCAAAGGAACCAATGATGAATGCTACGAATGAGGCGGCGGCAATGCGGGGAGCAAGACCGAAGATGGCATGGAAACCGGCATCGTTCGTCCAATAGGGAGCAGCTGGAATCCAGTCGCAGATGGCGCCCAGAGCTACAAAGAAGAAGTTCATGGCGAAGCCTGTCCAGATGAGAAGGCGGGCTTTCTGATAGCCCCATACTTCGCACACTACATCGTTGATGATGTAACTTACCGGAAACACGATGAGACCGCCAGTCAAAGAAATCGGGCCTACTGCAATTTGCTTTGTTTCGAGCACGTTTGCCGCAATGAGACAAACGCAGAAGAGGATGCTGAAAAGCATAAACAGCACACTCACTTGAGTTGTTTTCTTTTCCATTTTCTTGTTTTTTACGAGGTTTACCAAGCACTCGGATTATACTTACTTTTTAATTCGGGTTGCAAAATTACAACTTTTCTCTCTAACTGCCAAATATTTACTCAAGTTTTTCAAATAAAAAAGCCCCAAGTACTATCTCTAGCACTTGGGGCTTCTATCTAACTAAACCTAAACTAATCTAACCTAACTTCTAAACAATTTAACCTAACCAAACAATCTAACCTAATCAAACAAACTTTTTATGAAAACTTATCAACTTATTGACACTTCCTCTTATTGCAATCTCCATACCAAAGTCTCTATTTCTGCCAAATAGGCAGAAAAGAACGAGAAAGACAGAAAAAAGCCCGCCATTCTGTCGTGAATGCCGGGCCTATCATATTAATAACCTCAGTTCTTTTTTCATAAGAGAGCCACTGTTCCTCTCGGGGCCACCGAGAGTCCTCAGTTCCCAGTTCCCCAGTCTTTATTTCTCCATAAACTTCTTGGCAGCTCTGAGCTGGTGTCTCATCACGCTCAGAAACTCCTGGCTTTCCTGCAATACATTCAGATAAACCAGAGAAATCTGCATCAGCGAGTTGTCTGAAAGATGCTGGATGCGGTCGATATGCTTCTTGCGAAGTGCGCTCAGTTCATCCTTGCAGGCATCAGCCTCGGCGAGAATCTCGCGATAGTTCTCATAGCGGCTGGTCTCTATCTGCTCACAACTCATGCGCATCAGGTCGTTGATCTTCTGTCGAACAGGAGCAAACTCCTTGGTGTACTCTTCTGGCAGTGGGTTGAAGTTGTTGTCCACGTGCTCCTTGATAGGGTCGAGCATACGACGCAGAGAGTAGATAAACTGCTGGTTGCTGTTGGCTCCCAGATGGAACCAGGTGTTGCGCTCGATGGCAATCTCCATTGGCGATTTCTTCAAACCGAGCATCTCCTGGCGACGGAACTTCTTCAGCATATCCTGCTCCTTCTTCAAGTCCTTGTTGGCATGACGGAGATTCTTAGGATTCTCGTTGGCAAGACCATCTATGATCTGGTTGAACTCGTTGAGTGCAAAGTGGCAGACGAAGCTCTGGGTGCGTGATACCTGGCGACGAAGCAGATCCCATACTATCTCAGGATCGTGTGAGCGCATCATCAGCTGGAAGGTGCTGCCCTTGCTCTCTTCCTTTGCCTTTTTGTTATACTGGATGTTGCTGCGGATGAGCAGGAAGATAACCAATGCCATGAAGCAGGTCTGGATACCTACACCGCCGAAGTGCATGATGATACAAACAATGCCGCAGGCTGCGAAAGCCACACCGGCTGTGATGAACCATCCACCAATCACACTCAATACACCGGTTACTCGGAATACGGCACTCTCACGGCTCCAAGCTCTATCGGCAAGCGAAGAACCCATAGCCACCATAAAGGTAACGTAGGTAGTAGAGAGAGGCAACTTCAGGTTGGTACCGATGGTGATAAGCATACTTGCCAATACCAGGTTTACGGCTGCACGAACCACGTCGAAGGCAGCGCTTTCTTCCAACTCTACATCGTTCTTGTCGAATCGGCTGTTGATCCAGTTCATCAAAGACTTTGGCAAGAACTGCTTCAACCATGAATCTGTGGCCTGGCAGTTGCGTACAATCACGCGGGCTGCTGAAGAGCTTCCGAACATCTCGTCGCCCTCGTCCTGACGGCTCAAGTCCACAGAAGTCTTGATCACGTTCTGAGCCTTCTTGGAAGTAGCCATGGCGATGATCATCACCGCACCGGCTGCGAGAAGATATACTGGGGTAGTCTTGGCGCTATCCATCAGGGAAGTCATCATAAACTGGTCTGGTGTAGCTCCGTTGGCATTCGCCATATAATCCTGATAAGAAGAAAGACCAGCCAGAGGCACACCGATGAAGTTCACCAGGTCGTTGCCGGCGAAAGCCATCGCCAGGGCGAAAGTACCCATCAGCACGGTGAACTTGAAGATGTTGACACGGCAGAGGTGCAGGAACTCCATCACGATGGCAGAACCCACAAAGGTGATGCAGAGCAGCAAGCCCAGGTTCTGGTCGATATAATCGCGCCATTCAGCAGGCAGGTAAGGACTCTTGCCCAAACCTTTCATGAAGATGAAGTAAGAAAGGGCTGTGAAAGCGATACCACCGAAGATAGCGATGCTGTAGCGTGAATGCTTGCGATAATTGAAAGTGAAGACAATACGTGAAAGCCACATTACGAAGGCACCGAATACGAAGGCGATGATAACGGATGAGAAGATACCCATGATAACCTCCAAGGCCTTGTTGCTGTTGAGCAGCACGCCATAGTTGAGGCTATCGTCGCCGTACATTTTCAATGTAGCGAGGATAAAGGCACCTCCCAACAGCTCGAACACCAGCGAAACGGTGGTTGATGTTGGCATACCCAGCGTGTTGAACACGTCCAGGATGATGACATCTGTCACCATGACGGCTAGGAAAAGCGTCATCACTTCTTCGAAGGTAAAGTGGTCTGGACTCATGATGCCGTGTCGGGCGATATCCATCATTCCTGATGACATGATGGCTCCCAATACTACACCGCAGGATGCGATGATCAGCACCGTGCGAAACTTAGCCACCTTAGCTCCGATGGCAGATTGCAGGAAGTTAACAGCGTCGTTGCTGACTCCTACGAAGAGATCAAACACTGCCAAACAGAGCAGGAAGATCACGATACAAAGATAAATCGTACTCATTATTATATGAATGTTTATTGTTTATTATCCTATATTCTCTCGTTTTCGGGTGCAAAGGTACGTAAGGGATGTTACAGGCTATTTAAACAGGTGTTACAATCCGGTTAAAATAGTAAAAATAGGGTGAAATTTGGTGCTTTTCTTAGTTGAAAGAAGTAAAAGAGTGTGAATGATACAGTTTTTGTGTTAAAATCGTGTTAAAATACACTTAAAAGTATTCTGCTTCCAAAATTTATTTTAACTTTGCATCACCAACTTATAAACATAAGCAAATCGTAAGTACCGAAAGGTGAAAAGCTGTTTTCAAAAACAACTAACATTATTAGATAACTAACATTATAGAATCAAAAGACCGAAATATGAATAAGGTAAATCTCTTCGCTACAGGAATCCTGTTGGCTTGTGGTGTAACCTGTGCCAAGGCACAGACTTGGACTGATTTCACGGAGAAAATCGTGAATCCGTCTTTCGAAACAGGGACGACGGCTGAGACCGTGGCTGGTGAACTGACTGGCTCTATGGCTGGTGAACTGACTGGCTTAGGTTGGAGTATCCATGATGGATATTTCAGCATTCCTTTCCGTGTTAGCTAACGCTAAAAATAAATCAAAGTAACCAAAAATAAATCAAAAGTAATAATAAGTAATGTACGAATGGGACTTGGGCTTTCGTCTTAGTCTCCTAGGAAGTCATTATATTTCAACTAATTTAATTATTTTATTATGAAACCAAAAAATCTACGTATTTTGTTTTCAATGGCACTGGCTTTGGGCCTTTCTGCTCAAAGCTATGGTAGCGAAACAGTGAGTGAGGCTGGCGCAGGTCAGTACTTGCTTTACAATGTTGGAGCCCAGAAGTATTTGTGCCCAGGTAATGCTTGGGGAACCCATGCCTCTTTAGGGGAAGTGGGTATGATGGTAGAGTTGTTGCCACAAGATGATGGTACATATCGTGTGTCAACTGAACCTTATTATAAGGTATCCAATAATTGGTTGGGTGATAACGGTTATGTTGATAATCATGGCAATGGAACATATAGCTTTCAAAAGGTAGAAGGGGCAGACAAACCAACTTATAAGTTGGTTTGTGGATCTAATACACTTTATTGGTCAGGAGCAGGCACTGATTTGTCTTTAGATGCTAATGGACCTGCCGAAGGATCTGAGGCTAACGGTCAGTGGCGTTTGGTAAAGATAGGTACGGAGGATGCTACTCTGGAGAAGCCACAGGATGTGAGCTATTTGATCACGAATCCTGATTTTGATATTACTAGAGACGGATATACAGGCTGGGTTAATAAACCAGGTTATAATAAATAGTTGCGCAGAAAAGTACAATACGAACTTTGAGGTTTATCAGGAGAAGACCGGACTTCCAAATGGAAGATATCGTGTATCTTGCCAGGGCTTCTATCGTGCAGGAGGACATGATTCTGGAAATGCGACGCAAAATGCCTTTTTGTATGCTAATGATAATGAAACTCCATTGTTGAATATCTTGGCAGAAAAAGATAATTTTTCAACAGAATATGTCGGTGAGAAAAATAAATCAGGTGAGCCAAATACTATGGAGGAAGCTCAGAACTATTTCTCTGCTGGTTTTTATAAAAATAATTCAGTTGAAGTTACTGTTGTAAATGGTACATTACGCTTTGGTATCAAGAAGTCGGAACAGATAACTTATGATTGGACCATCTTTGATACTTTCAGATTGGAGTATTTAGGCAAAGTAGATTTGAATGCTGCAGCCGAAGCTGAATTCAAGGTTTTGCAGGATGAGGGAACTGCTCTCTTGCAGGACGCGGCTTATTCTATAGTAAAAGGTACAGGTGAGTATGTGGCATTGCAGAATGTCATTGCAAAGAAGGCCACCGCTGAGAATCTGGCAGAACTCAAGGCTGAGTATTATAGTGCTAAGAATGCTTTTGTTGACTTAAAGGTTTCTTATGAAGCTTGGGATGCAGCCTATGCTGCTGAAAAGAATGTGCTCGAAGGTTTAGGCATTGCAGACCAGTTTAAAACCAGACCAACTGCTGCTGCAGATGCAGCCAAGGGTGCTCAGACTATGAACGTGGCAGAATATGAAGCTGTAGTGAAAGATTACACCACCGATATTAAGTTGGGTGATTGGATTACATCGGGTGCAGCCAACTTCAATAATGAGCACTGGAGTGGAAATAAAGTAAACTATTTGAACCAAGATGATAGTGATGGTAAGGGTTGGAACGCTGATAATTGGAGCATGAGCGCCAGCCAGGAAATCACTCTCCCTGCAGGTGAATATGTGTTCAAGGCAGCTGGTCGTAAGTCTGCTGATGCTACAATGACTTTGAGCGTAAAGAATGGTGAAACGTCATTGGGCGAAGTTGTAAACTTCCCTAGCGGCAACAGAGGTCGTGGTATTGCTACAGATGGTACAGCTTCTTTCGAGGGCGCATCTTATGCTTGTAAGGAGGAAGGCTATGGCTGGCAGTGGCGCTTCGTTCCATTCACTCTTACAAAGAAAACCACAATTACCATTTCTATAGAGGCTGGTGCCAACTTGATTCACAACTGGGCAAGCTTCGGTGATTACTCTGTGATGGCTAAGCCAAACACCGCAGCAAGTGAGGTTGCTTACAACCAGGCTGTAGATGCTGCCAAAGCAGCTTTAAATAATGAAGCTAATCTGGTTGTAACCGGTGAAGAGAAGGCAAACTTGAACGCTGCTATTGCTATCGATAAGGGTACTACCGTAGAGAGCATTGATGCAGCTACTGCTGCGGTGAAGGCTGCTACAGAAACTTATGTTGCTGCCGTTGCTTCTTACCAGGCTCTTGCTGATGCCAAGGCCATGAAACTTGACTTTGCTTATGCTTCTGCAGAGAAGAAGGCTGCTTTTGCTGAGGCTCTCCAGGTAGAAGCTGCTACATCTGCCAAGGATGCTACAGACAAGACAAATGCCATCTATACTGCTGCTCGCGCTTATGCAGAGAGCAATGGTAAGGCTGAGGGCGTAGAGGGTGCTGTAGATTGCACCGCTAACGTGGTAAATGCAAACTTTGCTGATAAACTGAATGGATGGTCTAGCTCTCAGAATGGTGGAAACTTGCAGACCCTTAACACTGAGTCTTGGACCACATCTGAAGGTGTTACCGGAACTCCTTATTATGATTACTTTAATGGCAGCGCCAACAACCAGCATGCTTATCAGAACGTATCTGGTCTCCAGGCAGGTAAATATATCGTAACCATCAAGGCTCGTGCATTGGCTGGTTTCAACCTCTATATGCTGATCAATGATGAGAAGAAGGTTGATATCAACGAAATCGGCAATACTGGTGGTTTGTTCGGTCGTGGATGGAATGACTATACAGCCGAGTTTGAGGTAGGCAATGATGGTATGGTGAAGTTGGAAGTAGCCAATATGCCAGCACAGAACCAGGCTGGTTGGTTCGGCTTCGGCGACGTTCGCCTCTTCAAGGTAGGCGATTTGGATGCTGTCACTCTCAATGAGGACAAAACTTGGACTCCAGAGGCTAAGGTGGCTAATGTTACTCTCAACCGTACATTGACCACACAGTGGAACTCTATCGTATTGCCATTCGCGGTAAGCAAGAAGCAGATTGCAGCTCAGTTTGGCGAGGGAACCGTGGTAGCTGCTTACAAGGATGCTACTATTGATGGAACATCTACAACCCTTAACTTCGAGGAGGTAGAGGAGATGCAGGCTAACGTACCTTACCTCATCAAACCAACTCAGGTAGGTAATACTTATACCTTCGAGGGCGTAGCTATCAAGCCAGCTGACAACCTGGAGGCAGGCGAAGGCGAGATCAAGTTCGTAGGTAACTACGAGAACGGCAAGCAGCTTGCTGAGGGCGATTACTTCATCGATGCTAACCGTAACCAGTTCTATAGTGCCAACGGTACTGAGACCATGAAGGCATTCCGTGCCATCTTCGTGAGCACAGCGGCAGCGCCTGCTAAGACCATGTTCTTCTCTATCCGCGGCAATAGCGGTGAGACAACAGGCATTGAGGATGTGAAGACGCTCGCAGGTAAGACCTTCGACGTTTACAGCATCGATGGTATGCTTGTAAGAAAGAATGCCGCAAACTTGAATGGTCTTGCTAAGGGCGTTTACGTAGTGAACGGCAAAAAGTATATTGCCAAGTAATCATCGTCATGCACATGTTTAGATAAATATAATAATATTTTTTAAATTGATAAACAATATGAAGAAATATATGAAACCAGCCATTGAGGTGGCGAGAATTGAGAATGAGTGCAGCATCATGGCTGCTTCTACTGGTAACTTAAGTACATCAGGTCTTCCTGGAGATGATACTCCAGAATTTGGAGGCGAGAACTCTGATGGTAGCGTAGGATCTCGCAAGTATTACTCTATTTGGGACGAGTAAGAAATGCTCTGATAAAGAGTCAAGAGTTGTTATATTTGGGGTGGGGTGCACAAAGCATTTCACCCCTTTTTGTTTCACCCTTAGAAACAAATTCCAGTTAAAATCGGGTCGTTTTGTGCTTTTCTTGAAAGAAAGAAAAAAGGAGATAAAGATAATAAAAAACAGATTTTTCCGATAATATTAGAAAAGAAAAAGAATATGATGGAGAAATTAAAACATATCAAAGCGATAGCTTTTGATGCCGATGATACGTTGTGGGCATTGCAAAACTACTTCGAGGAGGTGGAACATGAGTATTGCGAACTGCTTTCGGAGTATGGAAGCGAGAAGGAAATCTCTGCTGCCCTCCTGGAAACGGAGGGTAAGAATATGCCCGATCTAGGCTACGGCTGCAAGGCGTTCACCATCTCGCTGGTGGAGAATGCCGTAAAGGTGAGCCATGGAAAGGTGGAGGCAAACGTCATCGCGCAGATCGTGGATTTGGGCAAGAGTCTGCTGCATCTCGATGCCAAACCTTTGGAGGGCGTAGAGAAGACAATAGCCTGTCTGAAGGATAGATTAATACAAAATGCAGGAAATGCATCTTTGAAATACAAGCTTGCTGTTTTTACTAAAGGTGAGTTGATGGATCAGGAAAACAAGTTGTGGCGTTCGGGGTTGCAGCGTTATTTCGATGTGGTGAGCATCGTGAGCGATAAGACTCCCGAGGCTTATCGCCGCCTTTGCAGGGAGTTGGAAGTGAGTCCTGCTGAACTCGTGATGGTGGGCAACAGCTTCAAAAGCGATATTGCTCCGGCATTAAAAATCGGAGCTTCGGCTGTCCATATCCCTTTTCATACCACATGGGCGCATGAAAAGACAGAGGAATTTGAACATCCCAAGCTCCGTCGTATTTCAAGATTTGAGGAACTCCTCGATGTCTTGTAACTCTATATCTTATAATTCGATATCTTGTAACTTGATATCTAATTTGTGATTTTATAAGGGTCTTGTAAAACCCTTATAAAATTCTTATACCACTTTATTCTTCTCCTTCTTCATCTTTCAGTGATTCCAAAGTCTCAACGAATGGACTGTGGAAGGTGCTGAAGAGATGCAGAATCTCCTTGCGCTGCTCCTCTTCCTCATCCCAGAGGCTGATTTCACCCTTCTGATGAGCCTTGATGAGCTTGGCGCAACGCTTAATCTTGCGCTTGTTGTTGCGAGCCTGCAACTGGTCGCCCTGAATTGGCTTCTGGGTAACGAACGAGAAGGCTACAAGCTGGTTCATGAACATGTCGAACATAGGGTCGTCGTGACTCCAGTCGCTGTCTTTCAGCCAGAACCACTGGAACAGATATTTCTGCTCCATGGCAATGAGTTGCTGTCCCAGGGTATCCATGTCGATGCCCTTAGCCATCTGCTCCTTAACAAAGGCTACGAGACTTTCTGGATTGATTTCCATCTCTGCCTCGTGGGCGATAGAGCTGCCTGCAATGTTGATGCGCCAACGGTAGTTCTTGTTTTTGATAAGCGCAGAATGGGCATTCATCATCAGCTCGCTCAACTTGCCCTCAGATGGAATCTGGTCAACCACAGCAAGGCGCTGGCGTTGGTCGCGTACCACCAACTGGGCATCCTCGTGGCGCAAAACGCAGAGATAAATCAGTTTGTTTTCGTCGAGTTGCAAGGTGAAACGGTCGTTGTTGTCATCGCCTACAAACTCATAGCGGTAATTATCCACCTGGTCGTGAGGAATCTCAATCTCCTCGTGCACCTTGTTGTTCTCAGCATCATAGAGCGAGAAACCGATGTAAGGAATCACAAGGTTCATGGTGAAAGGCTCACCCTCCTCTGGAATCAGAGTCAGGCGCAAGCCCTCGTCGCCGAAGTCTTCCTTCTTGCAAACAAAACCATCGTCGGTTTTCTCTGCCTTCTCCACCTTCACGTCGCCATGGCGCCAGTAGATGTCGAAGGTGATGGTGCTGTCATCCTCGGCAGCTACCTGAATGAAGTCGTCGATGTCCTGTCCCAGATAAACCACGTTGGCAGGTTCGTAAACCTCCGTATCGTCGTCCTCAAGAGGTTTCACCTGAATCAGACCCGGCATTGGGTCATCTTCCCATTCGTCCTCTTCGGCAGCGGAAGCCGATTTGAAAACGAGGAAAATCATTCTCTGTTCCTCCTTGCTGCCATCTTCGCGGCAAAGGAATACTTTCGACTCCTTAGGAATGAAGAAAGGAGTAGATAAGTATGGGTTCTTACATAATGCTGTGTATTCCACCTCAGTCCAGATAGGCAAGGTGTGCTTGTTCGTATTATCTGTCATATCTGTTTTTTATCTATTATCCTAGTTTTATTAAATTGCGGAGTTGAATTTCCGAAAACGGCTGCAAAGTTACAGAGAATTACAGACAATACAAAATTTCGAGTCGTTTTTTTTTAGATAATTGCTTTGTTTTTCTATTTTGGGGCTTCATGATTTGGCACTTTCAAATATTTATAGTAGTTTTGCAGAAAATTTAGCTAGATTAATGAGTAATATGACAATGAAAATCAAAACATGGGGTGCGATGGCGCTGGCTATGCTGGCACTGGCGGCGTGCCATAGGGGCAATAAGCGCCCTCCACGCATGGATAATTCCAAGCTTGCTATCAGCCTTTCCAAGCCTGCCAAGGGCGACAAGGCTATCTATGGACTTGCCTGCATGGGCTGCTCGGATACTGCCGTGGTGCTGCTGCCCAATGGCGGCGGCGACCCCGTGAGATACAATATCCTGGATGCCAGCAGAAACCATCAGGTGTTTGGCGACATTGAAATTGGCGACTGGATTTGCGTGATGCCTTGCACCGGCAAGAACGACCGCAATGGGGCGGATATGGTGATAGACCTCGACAAGCTGAAGGCCACCTGGACTTATCCCGTGATGCCTCGACTGCGTGATGTTTCGCATCTGTCGAAGCGCCAGCAGGCGCGCATTCTTGGCAATATGCCCGATAGTATCGTAGAGAATTATATGGTGCCACGCCAGTATGGCTTCACTTTGAAGCGCATGAGCGAGGCACTCTCCGTGGGTTATGTGATGGCAAATGCCGATGTGGAAGATGATAGCCCTGTGGAATATCCGGAAGTACCTTTCTATACAGAATGGCATCCTTATAACGGCAAGCTGATTCTGGTGAAAGGCAGAAGGGAGTTGGGAGAGATGGTGGTTAACGAGAAGACCACCTACGATACCCTCTCCTTTGTCTACATGAAGGGCGATTCCCTGGCTCTGCGCAACAGTGCCGGTGTGGTGACTGGCTACAAGCGTAGCAAAGATGCCCGCACCGTGAATGCCAAGGCGGATGCGGCGGCTGCCAAACTCAGCGAAAAGTTGAAGCGAGAGTTGAGATAAAGTAAGAAGATTACATAATAAAATTAAAAAAAAAGGAGATTAGACCGATTTCTCGATTTTTTTGTCTAATTTTGCACCTTGGTATGGAATGTCTGGGCTTTCTGATGGCTTTCAATAAGCTTTCTGATAGTTTTCAGAAGAGAATATGATGGCTTTGGCTTCAGAGGCAAGACAAGTCCTATACCTTATTATATATAATAGGAATATAAGAAATTTAAGAATAAGAATGAAGAAGAAAATTCAGTTCAGTCTCGTTTATCGAGACATGTGGCAGAGTTCTGGTAAGTTCCAGCCACGCAAAGATCAGTTGGCTAAGATTGCCCCAGTTATCATCGAAATGGGTTGCTTCAGCCGTGTTGAGACCAATGGTGGTGCTTTCGAGCAGGTAAACCTTTTGGCAGGTGAGAACCCTAACGATGCAGTGCGTGCTTTCTGCAAGCCTTTCAATGAGGTGGGCATCAAGACTCACATGCTCGACCGAGGATTGAACGCTCTTCGTATGTATCCTGTGCCAGATGATGTCCGTGCCCTCATGTACAAGGTAAAGGCTAAGCAGGGTACCAACATCACCCGTATCTTCGATGGCTTGAACGATGTGCGCAACATCATTCCTTCTATCAAGTGGGCTAAGGAGGGTGGCATGACTCCACAGTGTGCGCTCTGTATCACAAACTCTCCTGTTCATACTCTCGAATATTACATGAACATCGCCGATCAGCTCATCGCTGCCGGTGCAGAGGAAATCTGTTTGAAGGATATGGCTGGTATCGGTCAGCCTGCATTCCTCGGTAAGCTCACCAAGATGATCAAGGACAAGTATCCTGAGATTATCATCCAGTACCACGGTCACTCTGGTCCAGGTCTCTCTATGGCTTCTATCCTCGAGGTCTGCAACAATGGTGCCGACATCATTGATACTGCTATTGAGCCATTGTCATGGGGTAAGGTTCACCCAGATGTCATCTCTGTTATCAGCATGCTGAAGAACGAGGGCTTCGAGGTTCCAGAAATCAACATGAGTGCTTACATGAAGGCTCGTGCCATGACTCAGGAGTTCATCGACGAGTGGTTGGGCTACTTCATCAACCCAGGCAATAAGATTATGTCTTCATTGTTGCTCGGTTGCGGTCTCCCTGGTGGTATGATGGGTTCTATGATGGCAGACCTCGGCGGTATGCGTCAGACCATCAACAACATCCGCAAGAAGAAGGGTGAGGAAGAGTTGTCTATGGACGACCTCCTTATCAAGCTCTTCGATGAGGTAGAGTATGTATGGCCACGCGTAGGTTACCCTCCATTGGTAACACCATTCAGCCAGTATGTAAAGAACATCTCATTGATGAACCTCCTCACCATGGAGCAGGGCAAGGGCCGCTTCGTAATGATGGACGATTCTATGTGGGGTATGATTCTCGGTAAGAGTGGTAAGATTCCTGGAGAGATTGATCCAGAACTCGTAGAGCTTGCCAAGAAGCAGGGCCGTGAGTTCACAGATGTGGATGCTCACACATTGCTTACTAATGCACTCGACGACTTCAAGAAGGAGATGGACGAGAACGGATGGGAGTATGGTCAGGACGACGAGGAACTCTTCGAGCTCGCTATGCACCCAGAGCAGTATCGCAACTTCAAGAGCGGTCAGGCTAAGAAGAACTTCCTGGCTGACCTCCAGAAGGCAAAGGATGCTAAGCTCGGTTCTTCTCTTACTCCAGCTCAGCTCGCTGAGTTCAAGCACGCCAAGGCTGATGCCATCGTATCACCAGTAGCCGGTCAGATTTTCTGGGAGTTCCAGGGTGAGGGTGAGTGCCAGCCAGCTGTAGAGCCATTCATCGGTAAGGAGTACAACGAAGGTGATGCCTTCTGCTACATCCTCACTCCATGGGGTGAGTTTGAGACTGTTCCTGCCGCTTTGGGTGGTAAGCTCGTAGAAATCAATGCCAAGCAGGGCAGCAAGATCCGCAAGGGTGACGTCATCGCTTACATTGAGCGAAACGCTGAGTAAACATTAAATTTATGAATTATCAAGCAATTATTGATAAGTATTATCCTGAGGATAATGAGCTTCGCCATATCCTCATCACACATAGTCAATCTGTAGCGCGAAAAGCGCTACAGATTGTTTCGTATCATCCCGAATTGCAGCTCGACGCACAGTTTATCGAGGAAGCAGCCATGCTTCACGACTTGGGAATCTTCCTCACAGATGCACCTGGCATTCAGTGTTTTGGCTCGCAGCCATACATCTGCCACGGAAGACTGGGAGCCGAGATCCTGCGCAAGGAAGGGTATGAGCGACATGCTCGGGTATGCGAGCGCCACACCGGTGCCGGCATCACCAAAGAGCAGATAGAGAAGCAGCAACTGCCTCTGCCTCACCAGGATTTTCTGCCTGAAACCATGGAGGAGAAGGTAATCTGCTATGCTGATAAATTCTTCAGCAAGACTCATCTCGATAAGGAAAAGAGTATAGAAAAGGCAGAGAAAAGTCTCGCTAAGTTTGGCGAGGAAGGAGTAAAGCGCTTCCAACAGTGGGAGCGGATGTTTGAAAAGTAGAATATAATTTTCTGAAGTTTTATTGGGTTTATGAAACTCTAATATTTTTCTGAATGAGAAAACAATCAACCATAGCTGTTCTGTTGCTTGCCTCCATCGCTACCATGATGGTGGCAAACCCGGGTATGCCTGCCGTCGTTAATTCCCTGGAGGATGATGCCGCCAGCGATACCACGAAGATGGATTCCCTGCAGAAGGCTATATGGAAACACAATAAGGTGGTGGATGACAGCATCCGGCTCGATAGTATCAATCGAAAGAAGTCGGGCGGCATCGACGCACCTGTCAATTACCAGGCCGACGATTCGCTGGTGTATGATGCCCACAGCAAGGTGGCGCATCTCTATGGCAACTCGAACGTGAAGTACGAGAACATGGACCTCACCTCCGACCGCATCTCGATGGATTTGGACAAGAGCAACGTCAGGGCGAGCGGTACAGCCGACTCTACGGAGGAAGGCGGCGTCAAGGGTAAACCTGTCTTCAAGATGGGCAGTGATACCTATGATACCGATACCATCAAGTTCAACTTCAAGAGCAAGAAGGCACTTATTAATAATGTATATACTGAGCAGCAGGATGGATTCCTCACGGGTATGAAGTCGAAGCGAGATTCCTCGGGTGTCATCTATCTGCAGCATGGCAGATATACCACCTGCGATGATCCGCACCCTGATTTCTATATCTCGCTCTCCAGGGCAAAGATGCGACCGGGCAAGGACGTGGTTTTCGGACCGGCTTATCTCGTGGTCTGCGATGTGCCTATGCCGCTTGCCATCCCATACGGATTCTTCCCGTTCACCAAGAGCTACAGCAGCGGTTTCATCATGCCTACCTATGGCGACGAAACGGCACGAGGCTTCTATCTGCGTGATGGCGGATATTATTTTGCCATGAATGATAAATGGGATTTGAAACTGTTGGGTGAAATCTACACCAAGGGTTCCTGGGGTATCTCGGCAGCCAGCAACTATCGCAAGCGATACAAATATTCCGGCTCGTTCTATTTCAGCTATCAGGACACCAAGAATGGTGATAAGGGCATGCCTGACTTCACCGAGCAGGAGAGTTTCAAGATTCAGTGGAGCCATCGCCAGGACTCGAAGGCAAATCCGTTCAGTTCGCTTTCGGCAAGCGTCAACTTCGCCACATCGAGCTACGAGCGCAATAACCTCAACTCGCTCTACAATCCGCAGACGATGACGCAGAGTACGAGAACCTCTTCCGTAAGCTGGAGTACCAACTTCTCGAGCATCGGAATGTCGCTCAGCTCTACCGCCAACCTCTCGCAGAATATGCGCGACTCGTCGATAGCCATGACGCTGCCCGACCTGAACATCAGTATCTCGCGCTTCTATCCGTTCCGCAGAAAGAAGATGGTGGGCGACGAGAAATGGTACGAGAAGATTGCCATGAGCTATACGGGCCACATCTCCAACAGCATCAATACTAAGGAGGATAAGCTGATGCATAGCTCCCTCATCAAGGATTGGCGCAACGGATGGCAGCATCAGATTCCGGTGAGCGCATCGTTCACCCTCTTCAAGTATCTCAATGTAACGCCGTCGTTCAACTTCACCGACCGTATGTACACCAACAAGGTGGAGAAATCGTGGGATGCTACCACCCAAAAGGAGGTGTGCGATACCACCTACGGCTTCCACAACGTATATAACTGGAACATGAGCGTGGGTATGAGTACGAAGATTTATGGCTTCTGGACACCAAGCCGAAAGATATTCGGTGATAAGATTCAGACCATCCGCCACGTCATCACCCCAACGGTGAATTTCAGTTATGCGCCAGATTTCGGAGCATCCCGCTATGGCTACTGGGATACTTATCAGAAGACAGATGCTGATGGCAATGTATCGCTGGTAAGCTATTCGCCTTATCAGACGGGACTCTATGGTGTGCCGGGCAAGGGAAAGAGCGGAAACATCTCGTTCACCCTGGGCAACAACCTGGAGATGAAGTGGAAGGACAAGAACGACAGTATCAAGAAGATTAGTCTGATTGATGCGTTTGATATCAACATGAGCTATAACACCGCAGCCAAGGTGCGCCCTTGGAGTGATATGAACATCAACCTGCGCCTGAAGTGGTGGAAGAACTATACATTCAACATGAACGCCGTGTTTGCGACCTACGCTTACGAGATGGACGAGAACGGCAACGTGTATGTGGGTAACCACACGGAGTGGGGCAAAGGTCGATTCGGACGATTCCAGGGTATGTCGCAGAACTTCTCGTTCACGCTGAATCCGGAAAAACTGAAGAAACTCTTCGGTGGCGGCAGCGATGAGGACGACCGCGACAAGAACAAGCGTAAGGGCGACGATGATGAAGGCTTGGATACCGACATCGAGAGCAACGTGGATGATAATATCGAAAAGGGTAAGACGGCTGCCAAAAAGAGCGGAGGCGGAAAGGCTAAGACCGACTCGGATGGCTACATGGCATTCAAGATGCCGTGGTCGCTCACCTTTGGATATGGTGTCACCATGCGTGAGGATACCCGCCGTGAGAAGTTCAACGAGAAGACGATGCGTTATCCGTATAAGTTCACCCAGACGCTGAACATGAGTGGTAACATCCGCATCAGCGACGGCTGGAACATCAGCTTCTCTTCTGGTTATGATTTCGATAACTCGAAAATCAGTATGACCACAGCCAGTCTGGCACGCGACCTCCACTGCTTCAACATGAGCTGTTCGGTGGTACTTGCACCATACACCAGCTACAACTTCACCTTCCGATGCAATGCAGCCACATTGACGGATGCCTTGAAGTATGATAAGCGAAGCGGCTATTCTAACGCCGTGCAGTGGTATTAAGCAGAGTATAATCGAATGATATGCTGAGGAATTAGCAAAGAAATAATTAAACGAGGACAGCTAGTATTGAAAAAATGCTAGTTTTCCTCGTTTTTTTTTATGATATATTTTGTAATCTCGGATAATAATCGTATTTTTGTACCGAAGATTTTGAAAATAAACATTATACGTAAATTTATAAAACCATGAGTAAGAAAATTACAACTATCCTAACTTTCGCTATGCTGGGGGCACTTCAGGCTTCAGCACAGCAGCAGACACAGTTATCTTATTGGTTCGACACGCCTGTCACCCTGAAGGGACAGCAGATCTGGTATGGTGGCCATCCTGAGAAATGGACGCACAAGAAGCCTATCTCGGCTGGTGATACCGCCCGCAATCCTGATCCTGATTGGGAGTCTAAGTCGTTGCCTATCGGTAATGGCAGCATCGGTGCCAACATCCTGGGATCCGTGGAGGCAGAGCGCATTACGCTGAACGAGAAGACACTCTGGCGTGGCGGTCCGAACACCAAGAAGGGCGCAGCCTATTATTGGAATGTGAACAAGAATTCTGCCCATGTGATGCAGGAAATCAGAGATGCCTTCGCTGCCAACGATTGGGAAAAGGCATCCCAGCTCACCCGCAAGAACTTCAACAGTCCTGTGCCTTACGAGTCTTATGCCGAGGACCCATTCCGCTTCGGTAGCTTTACCACGATGGGCGAGGCGTATATCGAGACGGGATTGAGCACAGTGGGCATGTCGGATTATCGCCGCGCCTTGTCGCTTGATTCAGCTTTGGCTTCGGTTTCCTTTGTCAAGGATGGCGTAAGATACCAACGTGAGTATTTCATCTCTTACCCAGCCAATGTGATGGCTATCCGCTATAAGGCTTCCCGTCAGGGCAAGCAGAATCTCGTGTTCTCCTATGCGCCTAATCCTGTCTCTACAGGCAGAATGGTGGCTGATGGCAGAAACGGCTTGCTTTGGGATGCCCGTCTCGATAACAACGATATGCAGTATGCCATCCGCATCCGTGCCATCAACAAGGGCGGTAGCCTCTCTAACGAAGGCGGAAAGCTGACCGTGAAGGGTGCCGATGAGGTGGTATTCCTCATTTCTGCCGATACCGATTATAAGGCAAACAATAATCCTGATTATAACGATCCTAAGACCTATGTGGGCGTGGATCCGCTTGCCACCACCCAGGATTGGGTGAGCAAGGCAGAAGGCAAGGGCTATGCGCAGTTGCTCGACGAGCATTACAAGGATTACTGTCGCCTGTTCAATCGGGTAAGTCTGAACCTCAATGATGCGTCTCATGCCAACGATATGCCTATCGACCAGCGCCTGGCTAACTATCGTAAGGGTGCCAAGGATTTCTATCTGGAGCAGCTCTACTATCAGTTTGGCCGCTATCTCCTCATCGCCTCTTCCCGTCCTGGCAACATGCCAGCCAACCTGCAGGGTGTATGGCACAACAACGTGGATGGTCCTTGGCGTGTTGACTACCATAACAACATCAATCTCCAGATGAACTACTGGCCAGCCTGCACCACCAACCTGAGCGAGTGCGAGCTTCCGCTCTTCGACTTTATCCAGACACAGGTGAAGCCGGGTGAAAAGACTGCCAAGTCATATTATGGTACTCGTGGCTGGACCACATCTGTATCCAGCAATATCTTCGGCTTTACCTCTCCGCTGTCAAGCGAGGATATGTCGTGGAACTTCTCTCCATTCGCCGGTCCATGGCTGGCTACCCATCTCTGGGATTATTACGACTATACCCGCGATAAGAAGTTCCTGAGCGATACGGCATACGATATCATCAAGGGAAGTGCCAACTTCGCTACGGATTATCTGTGGCATCGCAAGGATGGTGTCTATACAGCGGCTCCTTCCACATCTCCAGAGCACGGACCGATAGATGAGGGTGCCACCTTTGCTCATGCCGTGATTCGTGAGATTCTGCTTGATGCGGTAGAGGCTAGCAAGATATTGGGCAGGGATGCCAAGGATCGCAAGCAGTGGGAAGATGCCCTGAAGCACATTGCCCCTTATCAGATAGGCCGCTATGGTCAGTTGATGGAGTGGTCTAAGGATATCGATGATCCTAAGGATGAGCATCGCCATGTGAACCATCTCTTCGGTTTGCATCCGGGCCGCACCATTTCGCCTATCACCACTCCTGAGCTGGCGAAGGCTTCCAAGGTGGTATTGGAGCATCGTGGCGATGGTGCCACGGGATGGTCTATGGGCTGGAAGTTGAACCAGTGGGCTCGTCTGCACGATGGCAATCATGCCTATAAGCTTTATGGAAACCTGTTGAAGAACGGTACGCTGGATAATCTCTGGGATACGCACGCCCCATTCCAGATTGACGGTAACTTTGGCGGCACTGCGGGTGTCACCGAGATGCTGATGCAGAGTCACATGGGCTTTATCCATCTCCTCCCAGCCCTGCCTGATGCATGGCAGAAGGGTTCCGTCAAGGGTCTCCGTGCCAAGGGTAACTTCACGGTAGATATCTATTGGGATAACGGCCGCCTTACCAAGGCTGTCATCCTCTCCGGTTCCGGTGAACCATGCCAGGTAAGATATGGAGATAAGGTGAAAAAGATGAAGACTCAGAAGGGCAAGACCTACGAGGTTAAGTTCTGATGAATAAAAAGAAATTATTTAGCCTTAAGGAAAAAAATATTTTCCCTTAAGGCTAAATATTTCTAGCCTTAAGGGAAAATAAAAATACGCTATGATAAAAGCTGTGAAGGGGCTAATTAGTCCTTCAGATGCTTCAGCCTTCTCTTTGCCTCCGGATGGCTCGGATAAAGCGTCAGCGCTTTCTTGTAATTGATAATCGCCGCTTCTTTCATTCCCTCCTTTTCACACTCCTTACCCATGATGACATACTCCGTGGCAAGGCGCTTCAGGAATTTCTCCTGCTTCTTCTTTTCTTCATCCTTCTGCTTGATTACTTCTCTCAACCGTTCGTTCTCTGCCTGCAACTCATTCACCTTGTTCAGCTTCTTGCGGATGAAACGCTTGGCAAGTGGATGCTCTATGTCGTAACGGCTGTGGATGGCTAGGAAGAAATTATCCAGGGCGGCTTGCATGTCACCCTTGTCATACGCTTTTACGGCATCGTGATACTGTCTGTCTGCCTTGCTCTGCGTCAGCGCCGTGTGGATGGTGTTCTGGTTGTTATACTGGCGGGCAAACTGCTTCACCTCGTTGCGGACGAATATCTCGCTTGGGCGGATAGGCTCCTGCAAACTGATTCCCTCCAGACTGGTGCATCTCGACAAAGCCACGTAAGTCTGACCACCTGCAAAGACGCCACCCGTAAAATCAATCTTCACCTGGTTGAAAGTCAAGCCCTGACTCTTGTGAACGGTGATCGCCCAGGCAAGTCGGATAGGGTATTGCTCGTATCTGCCAATCTCCTCCTCCTCAATCTTCTTCTCTACTTCGTTGAAATGATAGCGCATGTTGCTCCAGGCTGCAGGCTCCACCATCACGTCCAGTCCATTTTCCGTGCGTACATATATCTTGGCATCATCCTCATCATCAAAACCGATGATGGTGCCCAGCGTGCCATTTACCCACTGGTGTTCGATATCGTTCTTGATGAAGATGACCTGTGCTCCCGTCTTCAGATATAGTTCGATAGGGGTAGGCAAACTGCTTTCGGGGAACTCGCCCTGGATGTTGCCACGGAAGAGGGTTGGCTCGCCCGGCAGAAGCTTGAGCTGGTTCTCGTTGATGAAATCCACGGTGTCGCGGCGGGTAGAGAGGGTGATGGCAAGCTTGGAATCACTCTCGTCGAGTTGGGCACCCACCCGCTGGTTGAGCAGCTGCAGGTCTTTCATCTGCGCCTGACTGGTGCGGATATGGTCGAGGATGCCGATGAATACGGGGTCGCTCTGTCGATACACCTTGGTGAGTTCGATGCTCACGAGCTGGAACTGCTGGAATATCTTGGCATCGAAGAAGAAACTGCTGCGGTAGAAAGGATTCAGCAGCCTGCGGTCGTCCTCCCTTACCACAGGTTCTAGCTGGTAGATGTCACCCACAAGCAAGAGTTGCTTACCTCCGAACGGCTCCCTCATGTTTCGGCAATACACACGCAGCACCTTGTCGATGAAATCGATGATGTCGGCACGCACCATACTGATCTCATCGATGATGATGAGTTCCACTTCGCGGATAATCTTGATTTTCTCAGAATTATACTTCAGCGTATTCCGGATATTGCGTACGGAATACATGCTGTCGTTGGGCAGCAGCGGATGGAAGGGTAACTTGAAGAAACTATGCAGGGTACTGCCACCAGCATTGATGGCAGCGATGCCCGTAGGCGCCAAGACGATGTGTTTCTTCTTGGTATTGGCTGCGATGTATCGCAGAAAAGTGGATTTACCCGTCCCCGCCTTTCCGGTGAGGAAAAGCGAACGACGGGTAAACTGTATGATTTGGAGTGCGTTCTGCAACTCCGCATTGTCGAGATCAATCATATTAAAAAATTAGAGATCATCGAAGTTGATAGGCTGCTCTGTTGGCTTAGCCTTCTTCTTCTCTTTCTTTTCTTCTGTTGTTCCGGAACTTGGGGTAGGGGTTGCTCCCTCGGTCTTGTTCACTGGAACTTCCTTGATAACAGGGTTGCCATTCTCATCGAGGATGATTTCCTCGTTGAAGGCGGTGCTGTCTACACGAGTGGTATCTACCTTAGGTTTTGGCGCATAGCTTGCGCAGATATACATATCTTGCGTGATGTCGGCATCCTGCGGCTTGTCAAACTTGGCGTGGTACTCCTTGAAGGCTGGGTCGCCAAATACGGATTGCAGGAAGTAACCGCATATAGGCAATGCTGTTCTGGCACCTTGTCCCAAGGCTCCGGTGCGGAAGTGCAGACAGCGGTATTCGCCACCTACCCAGGCACCAACTACCAGTTTAGGACTTACACACATGAACCAGGCATCTGAGTGGTTGTTGGTTGTACCCGTCTTTCCGCCGAATTCAGTGTCACGGTAGTTGCCCACATAGCCCCAAAGGCTCTGCGATGTACCGCCCGGCTCCTTCATACCGCCCTGCAGCAATTGCTGCATCAGGAAGGCACTCTTGTAAGGAATCACCTGCTCTTCTGTAGAAGGACCTTCATATACCACCTTTCCGTCGTGGTCCACAATCTTGGTTACCAATACTGGGTCGTGGTGCTTACCATTGTTTGCAATGGTACTGTAGGCACAGGCCATCTCCAGCAGGTTCACATCGCTGGAACCCAAGGCAAGGGCTGGTGTGTCATCCAGCGGACTGTCGATACCCATCTTTTTGGCGGTCTCGATGATGCGCTTGATGCCCATTTCCTGACCCAGGCGCACAGCCACGGAGTTGATACTCTTGGCAAAGGCACTCTTCAGCGGGATGCTGTCGCCCGAGAACGAACCGCTGGCATTGGATGGTCTCCAGGTGGTCATCTCGTGCTTCTTCTTGTCATAAACCTCCATAGAGATATATTCATCGCGGCGCTTGTCGCAAGGAGTGAGTCCCTGGTTCATCGCCTCGGTATAGACAAAGAGCTTGAAGGTAGAACCCGGCTGGCGCTCGGCTGTTACCTTGTCATACTTCCAGTGGTCGAAATCAATGTCGCCCACCCATGCCTTTACGGCTCCCGTCTGTGGCTCCATAGCCACGAAAGCGCTGTGCATGAAGGTGGTCATATACTTGATACTATCCTCTGAAGTCATGTTGATGGTAATGCTTCCCTTGTCGTAATCGAACACCTTCACTGGGTGAACCCACTCCTTATAATAGTAGTTCACGGAGTCTGGATCGTTAGGGAAGCGTGCCAGCAATGCCTTGTAGAATGGCTGGCGCTCGGCGATGCCCTGGATAAAGTTAGGAATCACCTGGTGGTTCTCGTCCTGCCAAGGTTCCTGACCCAGCCAATTGCCCTTACCTGCCTGCGTGCGGCGGATGCTCCAGTGATTATTGAAGTTCTGCTGCACCTGCTTCATCTGCTTGCGGGCAGCATCCTCGGCATACTTCTGCATGCGGGTATCAATGGTGGTGTATATCTTCAAACCACTGGTGTAGAGGTCATAACCCTCGTCCTTGCACCAGTCTTTCAGGTAGTTGGCCACAGCCTCACGGAAGTACTTCGCCTGTCCGTCGTAGTTTTCCTCTACCTTGAAGTCGAGCTTGATAGGCTCCGTCTTCAGCTGGTCGTATTCGGCACGGGTCAGGTCGCCATGTGTCACCATATTATATAATACGGTGTTGCGGCGAGCCAGACTGTTTTCCGGATTGGTGCGTGGATTATAATAGGTGGTAGCCTTCAGCATACCCACGAGTATGGCAGCCTGGTCGGTGGTCATCTCCTTTGGCGTGGTATTGAAGTAAGTCTTGGCGGCAGTCTTGATACCGTAAGAGTTACTACCGAAATCCACGGTGTTGGCATACATGGTGATGATTTCCTTCTTGGAGAAAACCGTCTCCAGTTTCACGGCGATGATCCACTCCTTGCTCTTGATGATGAGCAGTCGCAGCACAGGCACCTTGCCGAGCAAACCGGTGGAGTATTGCGAACGGACACGGAACATGTTCTTTGCCAACTGCTGGGTGATGGTAGAGGCACCACGCCCACTATGATGCAGCAGGGCATCCTTGGCAGCAGCGAATACGCCGATAGGGTCGATACCGATGTGCTTGTAGAAGCGCTCATCCTCGGTGTCTACCAGTGCCTTGAAGAAGGCAGGGTTCACGTCTTCGTATTCCACAGGAGTACGGTTCTCGTTGAAATACTTACCGATGAGCTTACCATCGGCACTGTAAATCAGGGAAGCCTCCGAAGTCTGCGGGTTCAGAATACCCGAAAAATAACCAGGTGACTTACCGAAGAGCCACAGAAAGTTGATATCTACTGCACCCAAGTATAGGATAAAGGCTACGATACAACTAGCCAAGGCGACAACCGTCTTGGTGTACCAAGCCCTTCCCTGGTACAAACTCTTGTACCAAGTCCAACTGGCGCGAAACTTATGCCATATCCAGGCAAAGATAGTCTTGACTTTATTCATAATCGTTTATCTGTTTTTGTCGGTGCAAAGGTACAATAATAATTTGAAAAACCATCAATCTTTATGTTTTTATTTGTTATAAGGCATCATATCGGGTGCATGAAATGTTTCAGGAACTTTATCAGATGTTACATTTAGACGTTTTCCCCCCTTTTTTAACTTTTTTCACCACAAAAAAACGCAAAAAACGTTTGCTGGGATAAAAATAATTAGTAACTTTGCGCTCAGTAAAAACAAGCAGTTCATAAGCAATTATACAAAAACTTAATATAAAACATAATAATTATGGTAAGCAACAACATTCCACAAGTAAAGCTCGGCATCATTGCCGTTAGCCGTGACTGTTTTCCAATCGCGCTTTCTACACAGCGCCGTGAGAACATCGTAAAAGAGTACAAAGGTGAGATTTTCAACTGCCAGACTACAGTTGAGAACGAAAAAGATATGCTCAAGGCTGTGAGCGAGGTAAAGGAGCAGGGCTGCAACGCCTTGGTGGTTTTCCTCGGTAACTTCGGTCCAGAGACTCCTGAGACTTTGATTGCAAAGAATTTCGATGGTCCTGTTATGTTCGTAGCTGCTGCTGAGGGCGACGGCGACATGATCAATGGTCGTGGTGATGCATACTGCGGTATGCTCAACTGCTCTTACAACCTCGGCATGCGCCACCTGAAGGGTTACATCCCTGAGTATCCTGTAGGCACAGCTGCAGAAGTAGCCAAGATGATTCAGGACTTCGTACCAGTAGCTCGCGTCATCCTCGGTTTGAAGGGCTTGAAGATTATCACTTTCGGTCCACGTCCACAGGACTTCTTCGCTTGCAACGCTCCAATCAAGGGCTTGTACGAACTGGGTGTAGAGATTGAGGAGAACTCAGAGCTCGACCTCCTCGTAGCTTACAAGGAGCACGAGAACGATCCACGTATCGACGAGGTTTGCGCTGATATGGCCAAGGAGATGGGCGAGGGATGCTACTATCCTGACCTCAGCCGCAGAATGGCACAGTTTGAGTTGACATTGCTCGACTGGGCAGAGGCTCACAAGGGTTCTCGCCAGTATGTAGCATTCGCCGACAAGTGCTGGCCAGCATTCCCAAGCCAGTTCGGTTTCGAGCCTTGCTATGTAAACAGCCGTCTCGTTAGCCGCGGTATTCCTGTAGCTTGCGAGGTAGATATCTATGGTGCTTTGTCTGAGTACATCGGTATGTGTGCTTCTGATGATACAGTAACATTGCTCGACATCAACAACTCTGTTCCTCAGTATATCTATGATGAGGACATCAAGGGCAAGTACGATTACAAGTTGACTGATACCTTCATGGGCTTCCACTGCGGTAACACTCCACAGTGCAAGATGTGCTCTAGCCGTAAGATCAAGTATCAGTTGATCCAGAACCGCTTGTTGGAGAATGGTGGTACACCAGACTTCACCCGTGGTACATTGGAGGGCGATATCGCTGCTTCTGACATCACATTCTATCGTCTGCAGTGCGATTCAGAGGGCAATCTCCGTTCTTACATCGCAGAGGGTGAGGTTCTCGATGTTCCTACACGTTCATTCGGTGGTATCGGTATCTTCGCCATCAACGAGATGGGCCGCTTCTATCGCCACGTCTTGGTTCAGAAGGGCTATCCACACCACGGAGCCGTAGCTTTCTCTCACGTAGGCAAGACCCTGTTCGAGGTATTCAAGTATCTTGGCATCAAGGACATCGCTTACAACCAGCCAGCTAGCCTGCCTTATCCAACCGAGAATCCTTGGAAGTAGTGGTAATTATCATCCACACGTCCTGAAAGAAGAGTGTGGTCTTTTTTCATCCACACGCCCTGAAAGGGCAGAAGCTCCTAGCCCAGGGTAACACCCTGGGTTAACATATAAGCGACAATGTCGCCCTGAAAGGGCAAAAGCTTTCTAAATTCAAAGCTTTTGCCCTTTCTTCTTTTATTAAAAAAAATAAAATATTCCCTTCAATTCTTGGCAATCTCCGAAATATATGCTAAGTTTGCACTATGAAAGAACCTAGATTGATAGAATTAACAGAATTGAAACCAGGTTATTTGGCAAGTATCAATAACCTATTGTCGCAGTTGAGTGATAGCGTACATACTATCACCGAGGAAGAATTGAACTCTTTGCTCTCCTCATCCCAAAGTCATCTCTATGTCTTGGAAGTCGATGGACAATTCATCGGTATGACCACCCTCTGCCTTTATCAATGCCCTACCGGATGGAAGGCATGGATAGAAGATGTGGTGGTGGATAGAAACTTCCGCGGCAAGGGATATGGCAAGCTGATGATTCTGCAGGTGATGGAACTGTGCAGGAAGAGGGGAGAGGTAACGCTGATGCTCACCTCGCGCCCATCCCGTGTCGTTGCCAACCAGCTCTATCAGAGCCTGGGCTTTGAAAAGAGAGAAACCAACGTCTATAAAATGAAATTCTAAATCACGGATTAAAAAATATCAGTAACTATGAACATGAAATCTACATGGATGGCGTGCTGCCTGCTGATGCTGTTGGGCATTCCAGGCATGGCCAAAGACAACAAGACTAACAAAAGCAACAAGTACAAACTGGTTTGGCAGGAAGATTTCAAGGGAAGCTCCTTTGATGCTAAATCATGGAGTAAGATTCCGCGTGACAGACCCGACTGGAAGCGCCACATGTCTTACGATGACCGCCTCTACGAAGTAAAAGACGGCAAACTCATCCTCTATGGCGTAAACAATGATGGTACCTATCAGTATGATCTGAACGGTGATGGCAAGTTGGAAGCTGATACTGCACGCTTTGTCACCGGCGGCTTATACACCAAGCACAAGAAGACGATAGAATATGGTAAGGTGGAAGTAAGAGCCAAGTTGGGACAGGCACAGGGCGCTTGGCCAGCAATCTGGATGTTACCGGATAGAGATATTGCCTGGCCTATGGGTGGAGAAATCGACATCATGGAGCATCTCAACTATGATCCGATGGCTTATCAGACTGTTCATACCCATTATACGCATACCCTGAAGCTGGATTCCAATCCTCCTCATTTTGCCACAGGCAAGATTGATACCAATGGGTATAATGTGTATGCGGTAGAGATTCTGCCAGATGAGCTCATTTTCTCTATCAATGGTGAAAAGACCTTCTCCTATCCTCGCATTCAGACCGATAAGGAAGGACAGTATCCTTTCGGTGATCCATACTATCTGCTTATCGATATGCAGATAGAGGGCAGCTGGGTAGGAAAGGCAGACCCATCCCAGTTGCCGGTGAAAATGGAGATTGATTGGGTAAAAATGTATAAACTGAAAAAATAAACAGTTGGGGGTGTGACTTATGACACACCCTCTTTTTGTTTCCAGAACCTCCGCCGCTAAAAGAAACGGCAATTTTGAACATTTTGTGATATTTTGTGAATAGTGATAATCGACAGAAAAGCAGTACCTTTGCACCAGAAAACAATCATATTGTATATCATAAGAAACATATTAAAAATGAACAAGAAAAAGATATTGTGTTTTTGTCTGGCTCTCGGGGCTTTTTCTGCAATGATGGCGCAGGAAACTCTGTCGCTGAGCCAGTGCCTGCAGATGGCGGTGGAGAATAACCTGTCGCTGCAGAAAAGCAGGAACGAGATTGCAAAGGGAAAGTATTCCATCAGCGAGAACCAGGCGAAGTTGCTGCCGCAGATCAACGCCGTGGCACAGTTGAACGATAACTTCACCCCTCCCGTTTCCGTGACGGATGGTTCTGCCTACGGCAAACCTTACAATGTAACCAAAACCCTGCAGTATAATGCTTCGGCAGGCTTGCAGCTCCAGATGCCGCTTTACAACCAGATGGTGAATACTGCCATCGACATTGCCAAGATAGCAGACCATCTCAACCTGCTCTCTTACGAGAAGGCGCGCGAAGACCTCATCGTGCAGACTGCCAAGATGTATTACATGGCGCAGAATACGGCTGAGCAGATCCGTCTGGTAAACGACAACATCAAGCGCCTGGAAGAACTCTATGGCATCACCCAGGCTTTCTACGATAACCAGATGACCCTGGAGGTGGATGTGAAGCGTGTGAAACTCAACATCGAGAATCTTACCGTGCAGCGAGACAATGCCATCGCCATGCTTGACCAGCAATATACCATGCTCAAGTATGTGATAGATTATCCTGCAGAAAAGCAAATCAAGGTAAGTGATGTGAATCCGGGGGAAATAGAGACGGTGAATGCCAACGGACTGAATACGGGACTCTATGAACTCCAGCTCCTGGAGAAGAGAAAGGAACTTGCCCAGAAGCAGACCAAGCTCGCCAAGGACGGTTATCTGCCATCGGTGAGCCTTACCGGAAGCCTGATGTATTCTGCCTTCACCGATAAGATAGAACATTGGATTCATTCGGGCGAATCAAACCACTGGTATGGTTCCAACGGAATCGGCATCCAGCTGAGAGTGCCAGTCTTTGATGGTTTCGAGAAGCGTTCCAAGATAAGACGTGCCAAGGTGGAGGAGGAGAATGCCCGCATCGGATACGAGGATGCCTTGAAAGGCATGCAGGCAAACTATATGAACGCCGTGAGCGAGGTGAACAACAGCCAGCGCAACTACAAGAAGCAGTTTGACAACTACACCCTGGCGCAGGATGTATATAGTGTAACAGCCGACCAGTATAAAGAAGGTGTAGGAACGATGACCGCCGTTCTTCAGGATGAGATGCGCATGAGCGAAGCCATGAACAATTATCTCACCGCCTATTATAAATATAAGGTGGCGAATCTCTCGCTCCTGAAACTCACCGGACAGTTGGATCAGGTAAAATAGCAAAGGAATCATCAAGTAATAATCAATCAGAATATAACAATGGAACAGAACGAAAACAACAAGATAGAAACCGCTCGTGAGGAAAATGCTGCAACCACTCAGACTTCTCACGAAGATAATGCAGCAACTCAGTCTTCTCACGAGGAAATGCAGAAGAAACTGAAGAAGCAGCGCATCCGTCAGATCATCGCCAGTCTTATCGGCGTAGCCATTCTCGCCTTCGGACTCTGGAAGATAGTCTGCCTTTTCCTGGATTATAATGCCAACGAGACCAGCAACGATGCCCAGGTAGAGCAGTATATCTCTCCTGTCAACCTCCGTGCATCGGGCTATGTAGCCAAGGTTTGCTTCAAGGAGCACGAGGAGGTGCACAAGGGTGATACGCTCCTGGTTCTTGATGACCGTGAGTATCGCATCCGACTGATGGAGGCTGAGGCGGCACTGAAGGATGCCAAGGCGGGAGCCAACGTGATTGATGCTACCCAGCAGACCACCCAGACTTCGGCTTCCGTCTATTCGGCATCTATCGATGAGATAGAGGTGCGCCTTGCCAAACTTGCCAAAGACTGCGAGCGCTATCGAAACCTGGTAGAGAAGAAGGCGGCTACACCTATCCAGCTGGAGCAGCTGGAAGTGGAATATGCGGCTACCAAGAAGAAACTGGAGTCGGTAAAGCGACAGCAGGCTGCTGCCTATAAGGGCGTGAACGAGGTAGTTACCCGCAAGCAGAATGTGGCTGCTGCCATCCAACGGGCTGAGGCTGCGGTGGAGATGGCGAAGCTGAACCTCTCTTATTGTGTGGTTGTTGCACCATGTGATGGTAAGTTGGGTCGCCGCACCCTGGAAGAGGGACAGATGGTAAGCGCCGGAACCACCATCACCTATATCCTTCCTAATGCCCAAAAGTGGGTCATCGCCAACTATAAGGAAACTCAGGTAGAGAATCTCTATGTAGGTCAGAAGGTACGCATGACGGTGGATGCCATCAGCAACAAGGAGTTTGAGGGCACCGTTACCGCTATCTCCGGAGCAACCGGTTCCAAGTATTCTCTTGTTCCTACCGATAATTCGGCAGGCAACTTCGTGAAGATTCAGCAGCGTGTGCCTGTAAGAATCGACTTCACTAACCTCAGCAAGGAAGACAATGCCCGCCTGGCAGCAGGTATGATGGTGATTGTGAAGGCGGAGAGAAATAAAAAGTAGCTTGAAGGAAATGAAGTAATATATGGAAGAAGAATATAAGAATTATCCGTTCTATGACTGGGTGCCGAAACCGCTGGGCATCATCTTCATGATCATCCTCTTCGTGCCGATGATTACGATGAGTGGTGTCTATTCCGCCAACAGCGGAGAGATGATGAGCGGACTGGGCATCCAGTCGGAATACATCGCCTTTGCGGGCTTCTGCACGTCGATAGGAATGGCGGCTTTCTCGCCGTTCTTCTACGAACTGGTGTGCATCCGAAGAGAGAAGATGATGTGTATCGTGGGATTCTCCATTCTCTTTTTGCTCAGTTTTGTCTGCGCCCAGACCGATTCGCTGTTCATCCTCGGACTGTGCAGTCTGCTGATGGGCTTTGTTCGCCAGACGCTTCTGATGGCGCATCTCTTTGTATTGATTCGATATGGTTTCGGCATCGAGGCAACGAAGAATATCACGCCGGGTTGCGAGCCTACCACCGAGGAGGCTTGGGATGCGGTGGATTCAGAAAAAATGGTGTCCCAGCCGGTCATCTATCTTTTCTTCATGATTATCGGACAGTTGGGCACCTGGCTCACGGCTTGGCTTGCCTATGCTTACGAGTGGCAGTATGTGTATCATTTCATGATGGCATTCATGCTGGCGGGCATCATCATCGTGTTCTTCACCATGCCTTATCATAAGTATCCGACGCCGAAGTTCCCGATTACGATGTCGAAGTTTGGCAATGTTACGGTGTTCAGCATCATGCTCTGCTCGTTTGCCTATGTAATGGTGTTCGGCAAGACGCTGGATTGGTTTGATGATTCTACCATCCGTTATTCTACGGTGGTTTGTCTCATCTTCACCGCCCTGTTCATCTATCTGGAGAAGACCCGCCGCTCACCTTATTTTATCATGGAGGTGTTCCAGCTCAGGGTTATCAATTACGGCATCATGCTGTTCTTCCTCCTGATGGTCTGCAACTCCAGCGCCATGTTCGTGAATGTATTCACCAATGTGGGAATGAAGATAGACAACTGGCAGAATGCCACCCTGGGCAACTGGGTGATGGTGGGATATACCGTGGGCTTGATTTTTGCGGTCATCGCCAGAGCCAAGAATGTTCATCTGAAGTGGATGTACTGTCTGGGCTTCCTCTTTATCGGAGGCTACGCCCTCTTTATGTACTTCGAGGTACAGAACGACGGCATGTATGAGCGCATGAAATGGCCTATCATCATCCGTTCTACGGGAATGATGCTGCTCTATTCGCTCATCTCCACGATAGCCAATCAGCGCATGCCTTACCGCTTCATGTCCACCTGGGTCTGCATCATGCTCACCGTGCGTATGGTCATCGCTCCATGCATCGGTTCGGCGCTCTATACCAATGTGCTCCAGCATCGCCAGCAGTATTACGTAACCCGCTTTGCACAGGATTACGACCGTACCAGCTTGGAGACGGCAAAGACCTATGACCAGACGGTAAGAGGCATGCAGTATCAGGGCAAGACAGAGACCGAGGCGCAGAACATGGCTGCCATGAGTGTGAAGGGAAAGGTACAGGTTCAGGCCACGCTGGTATCCATCAAGGAGATGGCAGGCTGGACCTTCTATGGCTGTCTGGTATGTGCCGGACTGATGCTCGTGATACCTTGGCGTAAGCGCAACATCAAGGAGCTGACCCGTGAGTATCTGCTGAAGAATGTGAATGAGAAAAACTTGGGAAGAAGGTAAAGACAAGAAAGCAGATTCTTCCGGAAGCGGCAGGATTCTGCTAAAATATCATAAATAATCAAGGCAATCATCAGAGGAGATTGATATTTTTGTTATCTTCGCAGCTAAAGCAATTTTTTAGAATGGAGATAACAGACAATATAATCATATATGAGGCTCATGATTTCCCTCATTTTCTGATGCAGCCTTTCTATTCTGATTATGTCGGAATAGTAGTTTGTCATCAAGGGATGTTCCGTTTCTGTGTAGATGGAACATCCTTTGTTGCGTCTATGGGAGAGACCGTTTTTCTCTCTCCCGGAATCCTGTTTCATGTGCAGGAAGTCTCTGCAGACTTCCGATACACGTTGCTTTTTTATCGTGTGGAACAGATTCTCCACATGCTGGGAAATACCGTAGTCAGCATGCGGCTTTATTCTACGCTCTATCCCCAGTCGTGCACGGTGGCTCATACGGAATGTGAGGAGATGCTGACCTCTTATGCCCGGATGCTTTTGGATTTAGAGCAGAAGGAGAAGCATGACACCTACAGTTTGCATGAGCAGAAGTTGCTTCTGATGGCGGTAACCTATCGTCTTTGCAGCATTTTTTCTGCTTCGTTCCAGAAGGAAGGTAAGGAGATGCGACGTAAGATAGAGACTTTCGAGATGTTGGTGAAGCTGATAGAGGAGAACTTCATGCGTGAGCGTACGGTAGCTTTTTATGCCGACCAGCTTTGTCTCACTCCGAAGTATCTTTCGGTGATAGTGAAGTCGGTATGTGGCAAGACGGTTCAGCAGTTGATTTTCAAGGCGATAATCCGTCGCAGCATTTATCTGATGAAGAATACGAACATGACGATTCAGCAGATAGCCAGTGATCTCAGCTTCCCTAATGCCTCATCCTTCGGCACCTTCTTTAAAAAGCATACTGGTTTGTCGCCAAAGAATTACCGCATGGGGGCGGAGTAACTTCGAATAATCTTCGTACCTTTGCAGCACTAGTACCCGCCAAGCCTCTCAACGATGCTAAAGTGTGCGGGTTGTTTTTTTTTTATACATTTCCCTTGCTGAGATTCTCGTGTTTTCAAACGGTTCTTATTTCTTTGGGAATATTGAAAATATGGAAGGAATTTGTAATGCGTTAATAATCAAATGATTATGATTTTGCTGGTTAATAGCGTTGAAATAGAAATTCTATAGTTGTACGACTATAACCCCTATAGTTGTACAACTATAACTCTACAGTTGTACGACTATAGCCTATATAGTCGTACGACTACAACTTTATAGTCGTACAACTATAGGGTATTCGATTAATTAGAAGCAGAAAATAGGGTATTCGAGATGCTCAAAACGCCCTGTTTTCGTTGCTAGATTCCAAGTTTACCAGTATGCAAAATTTGGTTATAAGTATTGACAGAAATAGCCCGTGTTGCTGAGGAAGATTACTTCTGCTCCAAATGAAATAGGCTTCGATGATGAATGAAGCCTATTTCAATCGCATATGAAGCCTGTTTCGATAGCATATGAATACGAATTTATGTTTCTGCTCTCTCTGCTCACTTTCTTTGTTATATCTTGTTAAAGATTAGCTTTGAATCAGATATTTATAAAAAGAAATCACTATATTTGCATCTAAAGCAATAAAATGAAGCAATGAGTAAATTCAACGAAGCAACAAGAGTTCAGATGCCAGCAATGGTTCACCTTACTCGATTAGGCTATTCTTATTTCGGAAAGATTAGCGAAGATATGGCAGGGACAGTCTATGACCCTGACACGAATATATTGACTGAAATTTTCAGAGAACAATTTTATAAGTTGAACCCATCAGCAAAGAAAGATGGGTTCAAGAGCATTTTGCGCTCCATTCGCCAAGAACTAAAGAATGATGACCTCGGTAAGTCTTTTTACAAAAGATTACAGGCTGTATCTCCCATCAAATTGATAGACTTTGAAAATCCTCAGAACAACACTTTTCATTTTACCGCTGAATTCACTTGTAAAAATGGGCAAGATGAATTCCGCCCAGACATTACTTTGTTTGTCAATGGCTTGCCTCTTTGCTTCGTAGAGGTAAAAAAGCCAAACAATCATGGAGGAATTGTAGCTGAAAGCAAGCGAATGAATCAAGAGCGTTTCCCAAACAAAAAGTTTCGTAGCTTCATCAACATCACACAGTTGATGATATTTTCTAATAATATGGAGTACGATACGATGGGGGGAATAGTTCCTATCCAAGGAGCTTTCTATTGCACTGCTGCAAGAGGAAACGCCCCTTTCAATTGCTTCCGTGAGGAGAATCCTTCCAATCTCCCGATAGCACCTTATAATGCGAATTATCCATATAAGGAAATCAACCAAAAAGAAGAAAGACAAATATTGGCAGACTTCAACTGTCAAGTTATTCATCATACACCGGAGTATCAAACCAATCTTGGCGTCAATACTCCTACGAACCGTATGCTTACCTCCATGTGCAGCCCTGAGCGATTGCTCTTTATCATCAAGTATGGCATAGCATACGTTAAAATGGAGAAAGAAGTAGATGGTAAAATAGAAAGCACCGATCAAAAGCACATCATGCGCTACCAGCAGATGTTTGCCGCACTCGCTATCCGCCAACAACTCTCAGAAGGAGCTACTTCTGGCGTAGTATGGCATACGCAAGGTAGTGGAAAAACGGCTCTGTCCTTTTATCTCACCTATGTTCTATCCGACTATTATGCCAAGAAGAATATGGTTGCAAAATTCTATTTCATAGTAGATAGAATAGACTTGCTGGAACAAGCCACCCAAGAGTTTGAGGCTCGTGGACTCGTTGTTTCAACAGCCAATACTCGTGCGGAATTGATGGCTCAGTTCCGCAACAACCATGCACAAGAAGGAACCAGTGGACAGCAAGAGATAACAGTTGTGAACATCCAGCGTTTTGCTGAAGACAAGCAAAAGGTGGAACTTCCGGCTTATGCAACAAATCTTCAGCGTATTTTCATTATGGACGAGGCTCATCGTGGTTACAAACCTGGTGGTTGTTTTCTAGCCAATCTTTTTGATGCAGATCCAAAATCCATCAAGATAGCCTTGACAGGAACTCCTCTGCTAAAGAAAGATTGTGCTTCGAGTGTGGTTTTCCAACGCTATTTCCATACTTATTATTATGATCGTTCTATTGCTGACGGATATACCTTAAAGATAATCCGTGAGGATATAGAGACCTCATATAAGGAACGTCTTTCTGCGGTTTACGACAAACTGGAAACCCTTGTACAAAAGAAGGATATCAAGCGTGAGCAAATTATAGAACACGATAGTTATGTAGGAGAATTAGCCCGCTATATAGCAGATGACTTGACAAGATTCCGCAAGATACAGGGAGATGATACACTCGGTGGCATGGTCATCTGCGAGACAAGCGGACAAGCAAAAAAGTTATATGAGGCTTTTCAAAACTTCTCTGATGGCGGCCTTGCCAACACGCTTGACGCAGGATATGCCAAGCCTATCCAAATCAAAATGGATGGTCAAGAGTGGATGGTTGCCAATGCCATACCTATGCCAGGTTACAGGATGCATCCACTGAAAGTTGGACTCATCTTGCACGATAGCGATGACAAGGAAACTCGCAAGCAAATTATCAAGGACTTCAAGAAGAACATGAGCATCGACTTGCTTATTGTCTTCAATATGCTCTTGACCGGTTTCGATGCACCACGTTTAAAGAGACTTTATTTTGGTCGCAAGCTCCGTGACCATAACCTTTTGCAGGCACTCACACGTGTCAATCGACCATACAAGAACAATCGTTATGGCTATGTCATCGACTTTGCTAACATCAAGCAAAACTTTGAAGAGACCAATGAGGCTTATCTCAGAGAGTTGAATCGCTTCAATAATCCAGAAGAAGTAGAAGGCAATCACATCACCGATACATTCACACAGGTTATAGAAGACCCTGAAGAACTGATTCGGCAGATGAAAGATGTACGCCAAACATTGTTTGATTACACGACAAACAATGTAGAAGACTTCTCGTCTGAGATTTCTTCCATAGAAGATAAGCAGGTGCTGCTCGACTTGAAAAAAGCATTGATTTCAGCCAAGGATTGTGCCAATATAGTACGTACATTTGGTGATGACAGCTTAAAGGATGCTTTCAGTAAGGTTGAACTGACAAAACTTCCAGATATGCTAAAGGAAGTGCAACACCACATCGACATCATCAATCAAAAGGAAGTCTTTGCCATTTCTGATGAGACCAAGCAACTCGTCAATGAAGCTATGCAAGACATCCGCTTCAATTTCTCTAAAATTGGAGAGGAAGAAATGAAAATGATAGCAGGTGGACAGGAGTTACAGGAAAAATGGGCTTTAGTGATTCACAAATTCACAGAAAATACAGACCCTGACGATCCTGAATATATCACTCTGCGTGATGCCTTCATGCAAAGATTCAAGGAGCATGGCTTCGTCGTTGATAGTATCGCTAAGTTTAATCAGGAAAGTAAGGAGCTTGATGAAATCATCGAACGATTGGTGAAATTACAGGAAAGCAACAACCGCTTGCTGAAGAAATATAATGGTGACACGAAGTTTGCCAATGTCCACAAGCGGATTCACGAAGAAAACCAACGAAGATTGAAAGAGCACAAGCCATTCATCTTCAGTTATTATGATAATGATATTGTGGCGATACTTTCTGACATAAAATCAGAAATAGATCAAAAAGTTTACGACCGTGCAGACATTCTGAAGAAAGATGAATATTTCGATTGTACTGTTATGACAGAGATAGCCCAATCTCTCAATCATTATCCGAGCATAGAGGCTCAAATGGACGATTTCACTTTCATTCAAACCAGAATAGCTCGTCAATACATCAATCAATATAATAGAACATATCCAAGTAATTAAATATAAAAATATGACAATAAGAGAAAAAACCGTAGCCCTCATCGATGCCCTGAAAGCAACTTGCAAGACATACGGCATGGGCAATGACGGCAATGAGTATAAAATTATCACACAGGTATTCCTATATAAGTTCTTGAATGACAAGTTTGGCTATGCCATCAAACACTCAGGAAACCGCTATGCTGAGAAAATTTGCACAGCAGAGAAATGGGAAACCGCTTACAGTGAGTTGAGTGATATGGAGCGCATGATGTTACTGGCTTCCTTGTCTCCAGACCTGCCACGTTTGAAACCAGAGCATCTGATTGCAAACCTCTGGAACCAGCAGGCAAAGGGTGATTTTGATTTTATCTTCGACAATACGATGAGCGACATTGCGGAGCAGAATCTTGCCATATTCTCTACACAGACCACACAAAACACCAAGATACCTCTCTTTGAGCCATTAACCCAATATGTGACAGATGTGGCTCAGAGAGCACCATTTGCACGTGCCATGGTGGATAAGCTTGCCAATTTCTCTTTTGAGGAAGCATTTTCAGAGCATTACGACTTCTTCGCCAATATCTTTGAATATCTCATCAAAGACTACAACACAGCTGGAGGCGGAAAATATGCAGAATATTACACTCCTCATGCCATCGCTACCATTATGGCCAGATTATTAGTGGGCGATCATGCCGACCTCCATAATATTGAATGCTACGACCCATCAGCAGGTACAGGTACTTTGCTGATGGCATTGTCACATCAAATCGGAGAAGACCGCTGTACTATTTTTGCCCAAGATATTTCTCAACGAAGCAACAAGATGCTCAAGCTCAACCTGTTGCTCAATGGTTTGGTATCTTCACTTGATCATGCCATCCAAGGTGACACACTCGTTGCACCTTACCATAAAAGCGATGACGGACAAAGCCTTCGCCAGTTCGACTTTGTGGTAAGCAATCCACCATTCAAGATGGATTTCAGCGATACAAGAGAGAAGATAGCAGCCTTTCCTGCTCGTTTTTGGGCAGGAGTACCAAAAGTGCCAGCGAAGAAAAAAGACAGCATGGCAATCTATACCTGCTTCATCCAGCATGTTATCAATTCTTTGAAGAAAAACTCAGGCAAGGGAGCCATTGTTATTCCAACAGGATTCATCACTGCCAAGAGTGGCATTGAGAACAAAATCCTGAAGCATATCGTTGACAACAAGATAGTTTATGGCTGCGTATCCATGCCAAGTAATGTCTTTGCCAACACAGGAACCAATGTTTCTGTGCTCTTCTTCGATGATTCAAAGAAGAGTGATAAGGTGGTATTGATTGATGCTAGCAAACTTGGTGAGGAATACAAAGATAGCAATGGATTGAAAAAAGTCCGTCTTCGTGACGAGGAGATAGACCAGATAGTCAGCACTTTTCAAAATAAGGAAGCTGTGGATGACTTCTCTGTCAATGTGACCTACGATGAAATCAAAGAGAAGGGATATAGCCTCTCTGCCGGACAGTATTTTGATATCAAGATAGACTATGTGGATATTACGGAAGAAGAGTTCAACAAGCGAATGAATGATTATACGACTACGCTTGCACAACAATTCGCTGAAAGTCATCGTTTGGAAGATGAGATAATGAAGCAACTCGGAAGTCTTAGCTTTAATAGAAATGTAGGAAAGGAATAAAGGCATGAATGAAATTATGAACGCAAATACCGATTTGCTGCCTGATGGTTATGCAGAATGGCGCAAAGACATAGAGCATCTTATAGAGGTAGCAAAACTACGTACCGCAATTAATGTCAATGCTGACACATTGGCGTTATATTGGACTTTGGGCAAACGAATTTTAGCACAGCAGAGACAATTAGGCTGGGGAGCAAATATCATATCAAAATTATCTGTTGATTTATCCCAAAAGTTCCCTAATGATAGAGGATACTCTTTGAGTAATCTCAAAAGTATGAGACGTTTCGCTGAAGCGTATCCAGATTTTCCATTTTTGCAAGTGCCGCTTGCAAAAATGGAAAATATTCCAATTGGTCAAGTGGCACTTGACCAATTTAAAGAAGATGACAAAGGCTTTGTGCAAGTTCCACTTGCACAAATTACTTGGTATCATCACATTTCGCTTCTATCGAAAGTAAAAGACATTGCCGAACGAGCTTATTACATCACAGAAACTGCGCAGAATGGGTGGAGTCGTGATGTGATGCTTATGCAGATAGCAAATGGATATATCCATGCTAAAGGGCATGCAATCAATAACTTTGAGCAAACCTTGCCACCTCTTCAGTCCGATTTGGCGAAGTATATTTTTAAAGACCCATACAATTTTAGTTTTTTGGGCACAGTGGCACTCCAAAATGAGCTTGACATTGAGAAAACATTGACAAGCAAGATTACAGACTTTCTCCTTGAAATGGGACGTGGCTTTGCATACATAGGCAGGCAATACCACATTTCGGTAGATGGTGATGACTACTATATCGACTTGCTGATGTACCACCTCAAACTGCATTGCTATGTTGTTGTGGAGTTAAAAGCCGTGGAGTTCAAACCTGAGTTCGTTAGCAAACTGAACTTTTATATTTCTGCTGTTGATGACATTGTAAAATCTCCAGAAGACAAACCTACAATTGGTTTGCTTCTCTGCCGAACTAAGAGTAACAAGAAAGCCGAGTTTTCGCTTCGTGGCATAACCCAACCTATGGGTATTGCGCAATATGAAACAGAAAAGCTCTTTGCTGATGTTGCATCGGCATTACCACAGATTGAGGAAATAGAAAAGTCAATGGAAGGTTTGGAAAAGTGAGAAGTGTATAGTTGATTTTAATAATAGAATAAATGGAACTAAAGAAATATAAGCTTGCCGACATCGCTAAAATTGAAATTAGCGGTGTTGACAAGAAAACAATGGATGGTGAAATTCCTGTGCGTCTGTGTAACTTTGTTGATGTCTATTATAATTGGGCTATCACCAAAGAAAAGGCTAAGTCGTTTATGGTTGCATCAGCCAAACAGACAGAGATAGATAAATGCTCAATAGGTAAAGATATGGTTGCTATCACTAAGGATAGTGAAACCAGAGACGATATTGGTATTGCTACTTATATTGCAGACGATTTCGAGGATGTACTTCTAGGCTATCATTGTGCGTTGATTACCCCCAATCCGGCTATTGTTGACGGAAAATATCTGAATGCTTTCATGCACACTCGATACATTCAGAAATATTTTGAGAACAATGCTTCCGGTAGTGGTCAGCGATACACACTTTCCAATGATACTATCAGCAATATACCAGTATTGCTGCCATCAATAGAGGAACAACATACCATTGGAAAGTTGCTAGTTGACTTAGACCGTAAAATTGAACTTAATAAGCAGATAAATGATAATTTA